>ERZ724515.42-NODE-42-length-31743-cov-22.441555_pt1 | contig 31743 bp, 29 predicted proteins | sample MGYA00376048_ERZ724515 | MGnify/ENA primary metagenome ERZ724515 (study PRJEB28724, sample SAMN07190885) | wastewater metagenome | isolation source: influent of sewage treatment plant in Hong Hong | place: Hong Kong | collected 2016-03-17 ... | reverse complement strand
ATGCTAAGGGTTTACACCAAAAAACAGTTAGGTTTTATGTGCGAAAGTTGAGTTAGTTATAATATTTTCATAAAATAGAGAAAAGGTCATCCTATGAGTATAAATGAATTATTAGAACAAGCCTTAACATTGAATGTAAATGAAAGAACAAAACTTATTGATGAGCTTTTTAAAAGTATAGATAAGCCTGATGAAGAGATAGACCAAATCTGGGCAAATGAAGCTAATAGAAGATTGGAAGCTTATTGAAAAGGTGAAATTAAAGCTGTTCCTATGGAAGATATTTTTAAATAATGCAAGTATTATTTTTAGAAATTGCCGAAAATTACTTAACTTGGAATAAAGTCTTTTTAGATAAAAGAGTTAAATATTGAATTTAAAGCTTTGCATCAGCTAATGTTAGAGAGAAAAGAACCTCATTTTCTTTCTTTTCAAGGGTTTTTTTTGCTTGTTTGATAGTTTCTCCTGTTGTAATTAAGTCATCACATAAAATTATGTTTTTATTAACTACATCTATAGATTTGAATTTTCTTGGATTTTTTTGCCTAAATTCTAAATCTTTTCCCGCATATTTTACTATATTTGTTGCTTTTAGGCTGTTGTATCTGGGGATAATTATTTTTGATTCTAAATGCTTTGCTAAAATTGCAGTATGTGAAAAATTATGCCTTGTATGGTCATCAATTGGAATTGCTAAAACTTCTGAAGAAAAATGAAAATTTTCAGCAAATTTAGCAAAAGATAGTTTTGCTAAAATATTAAAAACTCTATCTCCATGAAAATAGTATTTTGATGAAATTAAATCTTCTAGTTCTGAAAGAGTATAAAAAGAATAGTTGAAAAATCCATCTTCTATTTCTCTTTTGTGAAAAGAGGGGATTAAAAGATTTGCTTGGCAATCTTTGCAGATTATTTGGAATGATAGATTTTTACAGGTTAGGCATAACATAAAATAATAATATCATAAATTATATTTATCAATGCTTCTTGGCTTCTCACTTTTCTTTTTAGTAAAGAAAAGTAAGCAAAAGAAAAGCGTTCGCAGGGATTCAAAATAGCTAAAAAATCTATCTAAATTCTAAAATTTGAAAACTCGGTTCCGTTCCTTCACCTCAAACAGTTCAAATTTCTTTACGAATTTAGATAGATTTTTCTTGACGCTATTTTGAAAATGCTCACATTTAAGAGTGTAGTTCAGATTTTGCTATAATGATCGAAATTATTTAGAAGGTAACTTATGGATTTAGCAATAATTGGAACAGCATTTTCACATTTAAAAACATCAATGGACATTGCTAAACTTATTAGTGATAGTACTAGTTCTTTAAGTGAAGCAGAAACGAAGTTAAAATTGGCAGAATTAATTAGTTCTTTAGCTGATTTAAAAATGGAATTAGCAGATATTAAAGTGGATTTAATTGACAAAGATGAAGTGATTAGAGAATTAAGAAATAAAATTGAAGAAAAAGAATCCTTGATTTTTGATGGTAAGTTTTATTTAAAAGAAGGTGATAATATTCCATTTTGTCCAACTTGTTGGGAATCAAATAAAAAAGCAATTCATTTAATATTTAAACATTATCAAACATATGGAAAATGTCAAGAGTGTGAAGTATGTAAAACAAAATATTCTATAGAATAATAAATAGGTTTTGGAAATAGAGTTTTAGATTTTGAGTGAAGTTCAAGGAAAAGAGAGAATTTAAAGCGCAGCGTACTAAAAGTACGTGAGCATTTAAATTATTGATTTGACGAAAGAATTCGCCAAAAGATGAAATTATATTTTTAAAACAGCCATAAATGCTTCTTGAGGAACATTTACTTTTCCTATGGCTTTCATTCTTTTTTTACCAGCTTTTTGTTTTTCTAGTAATTTTCTTTTTCTTGTAATATCCCCACCGTAACATTTTGCAGTTACATTTTTACCTGTTGATTTTACAGTTTCTCTTGCTATTACATTGTTCCCGATACTTGCTTGGATTGCTACTTCAAAAAGTTGTCTTGGGATTAGCTCTTTTAGGGCTTTAATAAATTCTCTTCCTTTTGTAAGTGCTTTATTTTCAGGAACGATAATAGAAAGTGCATCTACAACTTCACCAGCAACTTTAATATCAAGTTTTTGTAAAATTCCAGGTCTAAATCCAACTGGTTCATAATCAAAAGATGCGTAACCTTTTGTTGTTGATTTTAATTTGTCATAAAAATCCATTACGATTTCGTTCATTGGAATATCATAATCTAGTAAAACTCTTTTTCCAATATAATCCATTTTATTTTGATTACCTCTTTTATCATTAAGAAGTTTGATAACATTTCCTAAAAACTCATCAGGTACTAAAATAGTTGCTTTTACATAAGGTTCAAAAATTGTATCTATGTAGTTTGGTGCTGGCATTTCACTTGGATTTTGAATTGAAATTCTTGTTCCATCTGTTTTTAAAATTTCATAAATAACAGTTGGAGCAGTTGCAATTAAATCTAAGTCAAATTCCCTTTCAAGTCTTTCTTTGATTACTTCCATGTGAAGCATTCCTAAAAATCCTGTTCTAAATCCACTTCCTAATGCAGCTGAACTTTCAGGCTCAAATGAGATTGAAGAGTCATTTAATTTTAACTTGTTTAAAGCTTCTCTTAAATCTTCAAATTTATCAGTTTCAATTGGATAAATTCCTGCAAATACGAAAGGTTTAGCTGGTTCAAATCCATCAATTGCAACTTGCGTTGGTATTTTTGCATCAGTCATTGTATCACCAACTGCAATTCCATCTAAAGTTTTAAGTCCAAGTACAACAATTCCAATTTCACCAGTTTTTATCTCATTTGTATCTTGTCTTTTTAATGGATGAGGATACATTAAACCAATAACTTGATGTTCAACTTTTGTGTTCATAAGTTTGATTTTTTGACCTTTTTTAATACTTCCATCATAAACCCTAACTAGTGCCAAAGCTCCAAGGTAGTTATCAAACCAAGAGTCATAAATAAGTGCTTTTGTAGGAGCTTCTTCATCTCCATTTGGAGCAGGAACTCTATCAACAATTGAGTCAATTAAATCTTTAACCCCTACGCCTGTTTTTGCAGAGATTAAGTTATGATGAGTACAATCAAGTCCAATTGCTTCTTCAACTTCTTCTAAAACTCTAATAGGGTCCGCACTTGGTAAATCTATTTTATTTACAACAGGTAATAGTTCTAAATCGTTATCCATAGCAATATAAACATTTGCGATAGTTTGAGCTTCAACACCTTGTGTTGAATCAACAATTAGTAAAGCACCTTCTGAAGACGCTAAAGAACGGCTAACTTCATATGAAAAGTCAACATGTCCTGGTGTATCGATAAGATTTAAGACATATTTTTCTCCATCTTTTACATAATCAAGTCTAACACTTTGAGCTTTAATAGTAATTCCACGCTCTTTTTCTATGTCCATAGTATCCATTACTTGTGCAGACATGTCTCTGTCTGCAATAGCTCCACACTCTTGAATTATTCTATCTGCAAGTGTAGATTTTCCATGGTCAATATGTGCAATAATACTAAAATTCCTAATATTCTTTTGCAAGGTTTATCCTATTTATTTATTATTTATATCTTGATTGTATCTAAAAGTTTGTAAGTTTATAGTTAAATGAAATTTTACAAAAGAAGCTAAAAAAAAGAGATTTAGAACTAGACTCTAAATCTCTTAAAAAATTTATTGATTTAACAAAGCAGTAACTCTTCTATTTAAAGCTTTACCTTCTTCATTTTCATTCGTTGCAATAGGTTGAGATTCTCCATATCCAATCGCTCTTAATCTAGATGATTCTATATTTTGAGCTTTCAAAGCATTTACTATAGAAATAGCCCTTCTATCAGATAAATTTTGGTTATAAGCATCGCTTCCTTTTGAATCAGTATGAGCTTCAATAGTAGCTGTTAATGAAGGATTTGATTTCATTAAATTAGCAAAAGAATTAATTTTTTCTTTATAAGAAGGTTTAATCTCAACCGAATTATTATCAAAATTAACATTTAAATCAATTGTATCGACGCAACCATCTTTGTTTACTTTAATTCCAGCAGAAGTATTTGGACATTTATCCAATTTATTTATTACTCCATCATTGTCTGTATCATTATTGATTTTTTCAGCTACTATAGGTCTTGCTTCAACTTTTTCTTTTGGTTCTTCTTCTACAATAGGTACAATAGCTTTTATATCTTCACTTCTTTTTCCAAGAGGCATTCCTATTCCTAATGTATACATTAAATCATTTTGGTTGTTCTTTGTAGCTATTAAATGTCTAACATCTCCTTTTATCGCAAGACCAAAATATGGAATACTATATTTTAGTCCAACACCATAATTTAGAACAGGTGAATCTTCATGTTCTTTTAACTCTTGAGTAACATCTTGATAACCAACTCCTAAAAGTCCATATGCAGATAATTTTTCTGTTAATCCAAAATTTTTAATAGCATTTAAAAATGTTCTATTTACATTTGTATTCCCATTTAAATTTTCATACTCTGCACTTTCACTTCTTAAATAGGCAATCTCAAGTTGGTTGATGAAAGAATCATCAATATTTTTTGCTAATGAAATACCACCATTAAAATAATTGTTATCCTTTAATCCTGAATTGCTATCTGTTAATATTCCTGCAGCAAAAGGAGTTACTTCATAACTATATGTATCACTTGGACTATTTGATGCAAATAGTATAGATGTGCATAAAATAGAACTTACTAAGATTTTCTTCATCATTTTCTCCAAAATAAATAATTTGATATATTATAACTAAAAAATTTATATTTTATATAAAATTATTAAATTATTTAAAAATAAAAAAAGGGTCAAGAATAAATCTTGACCCTTTTTTGTGATGTAAAAAATAATAATGAAATTATTTATTCATTACAGCATTAACTCTTCTATTCTCTGTTCTACCTTCTTTTGTAGCATTTGTTGCAACAGGTTTTGTTTCACCATATCCAACAGCTTTGATTCTTGCACCATCAACATTTAATGATTTTAATGCACTTACAGTTGAAGCAGCTCTTTTTTCAGATAATTTTTGGTTATAAGCATCTGAACCAACAGAATCTGTATGTGCTTCAATTGTAGCTTTTAATTTTGGATTAGCTTTCATCATATTAGCAAATTCAACAATTCTTGAATTATAAGAATCTTTGATTGTTGCTGAAGCTGTATCAAAATTAATATCTAAATTAACTAAAGTCATACATCCAACCGCATCAACTTTTGCTTTTGCCATTGTATTTGGACATTCATCTAAACTATCAATTACACCATCATTATCAGAATCTTTTGGTTTCGCAACAGGAGCTGGTTTTTCAACAACAGGAGCTGGTTTTTCAACAACAGGAGCTGGTTTTGCAACAGCACCAAAAGGAATTGATAAACCTATGTTATATAACATAGTGTTATCACCATTATCAGTTTCAATTAAATGTCTTGCATCAATTTTTAAAGCTACATCATCATAAACTTTTGTTTTTAAACCAAGACCATAATTTCCAAATAATCCATCTTCATTTCCTCCATTTTCATGGTCAAAAATTTCAACACCTGCTCCAACTAATGAATATAAAGTAAAAGTGTCATTTAATTCATAATTTTTTACTAAGTTAGCAAATACTCTTGAAACTCCTGTATCATCTTTTGAACCGTTAGCATCAGTTAAATAATCTTCATAATCAACATCTTCTATTGATCTTAAAAAACCTAATTCAACTTGATCAATAAAAGAATCAGTTTGGTTAAAACCTAATGCAAAACCAGCATTGCTGTAATGGTTAGGTAAACTTGTATTGTGTTCACTTAAAGCTCCACCAAATAATGGTGTAAACTCATATTTATAGTCACTATTTGCAGCTAATGCTAATGAAGCACAAGCAATTGTTGATAATAAAACTTTTTTCATTTGTTTTCCTTTGTTTTAAATATATAATTTCGCGAATTATATCATAATTTCTTTATTTTTAAATTAATCATTAAAAATAGAATTAACAGATTCGTTATTATGGATTCTTCTAATCGCTTCCCCAATCATAGTCGAAGCTGTTAAAACAGTTATCTTTTTAGCATTTTTTCGTGTAGGAATTGTGTCTGAAATAACTAATTCATCTAATTCCCCTTTTTCAATTCTTTCATAAGCTGGTCCACTTAAAACTCCATGTGTACAACATGCCATTACTGAAGCTGCACCTTTTTTCTTTAAAACTTCAGCTGCTTTTACTAAAGTTCCTGCTGTATCTACCATATCATCAACTAAAATAACATCTTTGCCTTGAACTTCTCCAATGATATTCATAACTTCAGCAACATTTGCTTTTTCTCTTTTTTTATCAACAATAATTAAATCATAACCTAATTTATCAGCATATGATCTTGCACGTGCAACGCCACCAATATCAGGACTTGCAATGATTGGATTTGCTAAATTTTTAGATTTGATATAATTTTTAAATAAAATTGAACCAAATAAATTATCAGCAGGGATATTGAAAAAACCTTGTATTTGAGCTGCATGCAAATCAATAGTAACTACTCTTGAAATACCAGCTGTTTCTAAAATATCTGCTACTAATTTTGCAGTAATTGGAACACGAGGAGCTGCTTTTCTATCTTGTCTTGCATATCCATAATAGGGGATAACGGCTGAAATGGACTTAGCACTTGAACGTTTAAGAGCATCTACCATTATTAGTAATTCCATTAAATTATCATTTGTTGGAGCACATGTAGGTTGGATTATAAAGACATCTTGCCCTCTCACGCTTTCTGTGATTTGAACAGAAATTTCACCATCACTAAATTTATTAAGTGTTGCATTTGATACATACATACCTAAATATTCTGCTACTTTTGTTGCAAATTCAGGATTAGCTGAACCACTAAAAAGTTTAAATGTTGACATAAAGATTCCTTGCATTTGATTAGTTTGATATTTTATCCAAAGTGTACTTAATCAATATTAAGTTAAATTATAATTAAGTTTAAAAGTATTATAATCAATAATGATTATCATAAATAATAAAAATTAACTAAAAATATGTTTATATTATAAACAATTATTAGAGTTTTGATTTTTTTGTTAATGTTATAATTAAATTGTTCTTCTAAAAATAGATGAAACACTTATGCGAAAGTGTAAATTCTAGATATTTGATTTTATTACAAGGAAAGAAAGATGAAAAATCTAACAGTAAGTTTAGTTGCGTGCGGAGTATTATTAAGTTCTTCAGTAGCATTTGGTGCAAGTACGGTTGATGAAGCATTTAAAGAAGGAAAAGTTTCTGGAAGTTTAGCTTTGTATGGTCAAAAAATTGATGGTAAAGGTCTTTTAGATGATGGAAAAGGTGATTCTGGATACGGAAATGGTAATGCAACAGTAGGATTTGAAACAGCTTCTTTGAATGGTTTTACAGCAAAAGCTGAGTTTAAAGGAAATATTAAATTAGGTGAAGTAGAACACAATGATTATAATACAGGGGCTCCATTTGAAAATCACTCTTTAATGACAGAAGCTTATGTAAAATATACTAACGATGCATTTTTTGTAAGTGCTGGTAGACAAGCTATTGATTTAGAGTGGTTAGCAGATTATAATGAATCTGTGGTTGCAGGAATTACAGCAATACCAGATACTGAGATAGTTTTAGGTTGGTCACAAAGAAAAGCTGAATCAGGTATTGATTTAAGTGAAGATTTTTATGATATAAACGATAACAAAGGTGTTTATGTAGTTGATGTTAAATATACAGGTTTTGAATCAGTAGAATTTAATCCTTATGCTTATTCTGCACCAGATGCAGTTGATTTTTATGGTTTAAAAACAACTTTCACAGCACCTGAAGATGTTTTAGGTGTGGTTGCTCACTATGCAAAAAGTAGTGTAGAAGAAGGTTATTCTGATGGAGATGGAAACTTGTATAAAGATGGTTCAATTGGGCATGTTGAATTAAGCACAAAAATTCAAGATTTAACTGCTGCTGTTGGATATATCAAAGCTGATGAAGATGGTGGAGCTGGAGCAATGGATGTTGCAGGAGATAATATCTCTCCTTTAGAAGATGGAAACTATGTATATTCTGCTGATGCGAAAACTATATATGGTTCTTTAGGATACACTATTGCTGATGTTGAATTAGGAGCATTGTATGGAGAAACTGAATTTGAACAAGATTTCAAAGAAAAAGAGTTAAATTTAACAGCAGGATATCCATTTACTGAGTCTTTAGCTGCATCAATTTTATATGGTGATGTAAAAGCTGATAAAGATTATGGAGATTTTGATTATAACAAAGTGTTAGCAAGCGTAGAATATACATTCTAATATAAACTAATATGAAAATAATTTAGTAGAAAAACTCCTAAATTATTAAGATTGAAAAACTTCTAAAAATTATTTAGCACTTTGTATCCAAGCACTTCCTATTACTTTTTGATTATCATAAAAAACTGCAAGTTGTCCAGCTGCAACTCCAAAAACAGGTTCTTCTAATTTTATATAAGCGTTATTATTTTCTATTTTTACTTTGCATGGTGTTGAAATAGAACGATATCTTAATTTAACTTTGCAAGAAAATTCGATATCTTCAATAAACATATTTAAATTATTTCCAATAACTTCATTTACTTCTAAAGCCTCTTTTTTCCCAACAACAATAGTGTTATCTTCAGGATTTAGTTTTGTTACAAAATGAGGATCATGTGCTCCATGAACAGTAAATCCTCTTCTTTTTCCAATTGTATAGTGAGCATATCCCTTATGTGTTCCTACAACATTACCTTTTTCATCTAAAACTTTTCCAGGTATATCAATATTTGCATGTTTTTTTACGACATCTGTGTATACTGTTTCAACAAAACAAATTTCTTGAGATTCATTTTTTTCTGTGATTTTTTTGTAAGCTACATCTATTTCTGCACCAAATCTTACAATATCTTCTTTTTTATAAGTGCTTAGTGGAAACATCATAAAAGGAAGGGCTTCTTTATCTACTTGAGATAAAAAATAACTTTGATCTTTTGTTTTATCATCTGCTTCATAAAAAAATTTACCATCAGTTTTTGCATAGTGTCCTGTTGCTAAGAAACTAGCACCATGTTCTTGTGCAAATCTTAGCATAGCACCAAATTTTATATTTTTATTACATTTAACGCAAGGATTAGGAGTAGTTCCATCCAAATATGATTCTACAAAATAGTCATAAATTTCAGCAGTAAATTTATCTGCTAAGTCTAAAATATGATATTTTATATTTAAAAATTTGGCTACATCTTCGATATATCCTAAATTTCTTTCATGATATCCATCTGTTCTATTATGAAGTTTTAAATAAACACCTTCAACTTCATATCCATCTTTTTGTAGCATATAAGCTGTAACTGATGAATCAATTCCACCGCTCATACCAACCATTATTTTTGTTTTACATACATTTAAGTTTTGATTTTTTTCCATTGTTATTCATCCTTTTTAAAGGAATAATCACTGATTCTCTATTTGCCCAATTTTTATGAGGAATAATTAAATTTTTTGTATTTATTTTTTTATTTTCAAAAAATATTATATCTATATCCAAGGTTCTAGGCGCATCTTGAAAGGATCGCTTTCTTCCGAATTTATTTTCATATCTTTGCATTGCTTTTAAGAAGCTGTTAGGGCAAAGATTTGTTTTGAGGCGAATTATACCATTTAAAAAATCACTTTGTTCCAAAAAACCAAAAGGAGGATTCTTTAATAGAGGTGAAGTTATAAGTAAAGTAAATCTTGAATCCTTTTTTAAACATAAGATTAGTTTATCAAATATTTTTTTTGTATTTCCAATATTTCCCCCAATTCCAATGATTACACTATATTTTTTAAGTGAATTGCTATTGAATTTTTTTGGAAAATTAGAACTATAAAAAAGTGCTAAAGTAGGGCTTAATTTTTCTTTCAAATTTCTCTCTTTTTTAATGAAAAAATAAACTTGATAAAATAAATCAAGATTTATTTTTACTGTTTTTTGATTTTATAGTATTACAGCTTTTCCATTTTGCATTACAATCGTATCTTCGATTCTAACTCCAAATTCATCTGGTAGATAAATTCCTGGTTCTATTGTAAATACCATATTATCCTCAATTATTACATCTGATTTTGAATTAATAATTGGAAATTCATGAATATCAAGACCAACTCCATGTCCAGTGCTATGAATAAAATATTTTCCAAAACCTTCTTTTTCTATTATATCTCTAGTTAATTTATCAACTTCACTTGCTCTCATTCCAACTCTTGCTTTTTCAATTGCATTTAATTGAGCTTTTAAAACAATATCATATACTTTTTGATGTTTTAAATTTTTAAATTTTTGTTCTCTTTTAAAATTAAAATTTTCAAAATCAACATGACTTGTGCAAGTTCTATCAGAACAATATCTTTTATATTTTATTCCTGCATCAACTAATAATAAATCATTTAGTTTCAATTTCTTAGAAGTTGCAATAGCATGAGGTTTTGCTGCATTTTCATTTATTACAATAATTGGCTCAAAACTAATGTCATATTTTCCTGCTTGACTCATTTTTTCAAAAGCTTTAAAATATAAAAACTTTTCACTTTGATTGAAGCCATTCTTTCTTATATATTTTGCTAATCTTTTAAAGCCATCTTTTCCTATTTTAGAGGCTTTTTTTAGTATTTCAATTTCTTCAGCTGTTTTTATAACTCTTTTTTCTTTTGAAAAATTTGCTTTTGGAATAAATTGTGTTTTTAAATTTTCACTTAATTTTATATAAGTCGCATAATTAAAATCATTTGGGTCAAATACAAGTTCTTTTATTTTATTTTTTTTTAAAATCTCTTTTGCTGTTTCAATTAGATTTGAAGATTCGACTACCTCACAATTTTTAGCATATTGTTTTGCCTCTATTGTATACCTTGCATCAGTTATAAAAAAGTTCTCATTTCCTAAGTTTAGAAAAATAACATTGTCGCAAGAAAATTTGGATTCAAAATAGATTGCATTCTCATTTTGTAGGATAAAGTTTTTCATAAAAAGCCTTTGTTTGGGTATGGTTTAACAAAAATTTAATTATAATCTTACCCAAAATTTATAAAAGGAATATAATATGAAAATTGCTGTAATTCAAGGACCAAACTTAAATATGTTAGGAATAAGAGAACAACATATTTATGGAGCTATGAGTCTTGAACAAATCCATGAACAATTAAAAAATGCTGCTTCTCAAAATGCAGTAGAATTAGAATTTTTTCAATCTAATTTAGAAGGAGAAATTGTAGATAGGATTCAAGAGTGTTTAGGAACAGTTGATGGAATTATGATAAATCCAGCTGCTTATTCTCACACGTCAATTGCTATAAAAGATGCTTTAAGTGCTGTTTCTATGCCTGTTGTTGAAGTACATATTTCAAATATCTACAAAAGAGAAGAGTTTAGACAAAAATCAATAACAGCTGGTTCTTCGACAGGTGTTATTTCAGGATTTGGACCGTTTGGTTATCATATGGGGTTAATTGCTCTAATGCAAATTATTTCTGAAATTAAAGCTGTTGCACAAGCTCAACAAGCAAATGCTTAATTTTAAGTTTTTATGAAAATAATAAGTGCAAATTGGATTTTAACTTGTGATGAAAATAATAGAATCATTAAAGATGGTACTGTTGTTTTCAATGATAAAATCTTAGAAATAGGTGTTTTAGAAGAGATTGAAAAAAAATATCCAAATATAGAAATAAAAAAACTTGAAAAAAATTCAGTTTTGATGCCAGGTCTTATAAATTCTCATGTACACTTAGAATTTAGTGGAAATACAACGACTTTAAAATATGGAAATTTTTATTCTTGGCTAAATTCAGTTATAAAATATCGAGAGGATTTAATATCTAAGGCCTCTTTGAAGTTAATAACGACAAAACTTGATAGAATGAAAAAAACAGGAACAACGACAATTGGAGCTATTTCTTCATATTCTTTTGATTTAGAAGCTTGTGTAGAAACACCCATAAATACAGTGTTTTTTTGTGAAGTTATTGGTTCAAAAGGCGATATGATTGATACTTTATTTGCTGATTTTAAAAGTAGATTAAGCAATGCGAAAAAATTTACTTCAGCTAATTTTATTCCTGCAATCGCGATACATTCACCATATTCTGTTCATCCTTTTTTAGTTAGAGAGACTTTAAAATTGGCACGTGAAGAAAATTTAGCTGTTAGTTCTCACTTCCTTGAATCGCGTGAAGAGTTTGATTGGTTACATAAAGATGAAGGCTCTTTTTTAGAATTTTTTAGGAATTTTTTAAATCAGGAAAAGGCTGTTTCAAAACCAATGGAATTTTTAAATCTTTTTTCAAATATAAAAAATCTTTCTTTTACTCATTGTGTTGAAGCAAGTAATGCTGATTTGGAAAAAATTAAAGCTTTGGGTGCGAGTATAAATCATTGTGTTACATCAAATAGATTTCTAAATAATACAAAGTTAGATTTAAATAAATTAGGAGAGATTCCTTTTTCAATAGGGACTGATGGATTGAGTTCAAATAATTCTTTGTCTATGTTTGATGAATTAAGAAATGCTTTAATGGCTCATCATAATGAAAATATTTTGGATTTTTCAAAAATTCTTTTAAGGGCAGCAACTGTAAATGGAAGTAGGGCATTGGGATTAAATAAAGGTGTGATTGAAAAAGATTTTGATTCAGATATGATCACTTTTACTTTGCCAGATAAAATAGAAGAAAAAGAGGATTTACCAATGCACATAATTTTGCATACAAAATTTGTAGATAATGTAATAATAGGAGGAGAGTTTGTTTAATTTTTTTAAGGTATTATTTTCGCCAGTTATTGCAATTTTAGATTTTATTACAAAATATTTTAAAACCATAGTTTTTTTAACCATAGTTTATTTTATAACTATTGATTCAAGTGAAGATTTAGCACAGAATAATAGTTTAGCAAATTTACAAAAAATAGAATTAACAGGACCTATATTGGATGTTACTAAAACACTTGAAGATATTGAAAATGCTAAAAAAGATAAAAATATAAAGGGTATTTTATTTGTTGTAAATTCTCCAGGTGGTGCTGTTGCTCCTTCTATTGAATTAGCATATGCAATAAAAGAGCTAAAACAGATAAAACCTGTTGTTGTTTATGCAAGTGGTGTAATTGCAAGTGGGAGTTATTATGCTTCGATTTGGGCAAATAAAATTGTTGCAAATCCAGGAAGTATGGTAGGCTCTATTGGAGTTATTATGCAAGGTGTAAATACAGAGGAACTTATGCAAAAAATAGGAGTTTCAACACAAACAGTAAAAGCAGGGAAGTATAAAGAATCAGGAACTCCTACTAGAAAATGGTTTGATTATGAAGAGAAACAACTTCAAAGTGTAATAGATGATACTTATGAGATGTTTATTTCTGATGTTGCAAGTGCAAGAAATCTTGATGTTAAAAATCATACTTTATATGCTGATGCAAAAATATTTACATCAAAACAAGCAAAAGAAGTTGGTTTAGTAGATGATGTTGCAACACTTTCTTATGCCCAAGATAGTTTAATTACTCTATCGAAGGTAGAAAATCCTGTTTGGAAGAAAGAAGATAAGTTTGAAAAATTTATGGATAAATTAGTAAACGAAGCAGTATCAAATATAAGTATGAATTTATTAAGTGGATTAAAAGCTTATTAAATAATTTTAGAAAAATTTAAAAGGTGAAGTCTTTACTTCACCTTTTTTTATAAATTTATTTTTCGAGTCCTGAAACAATTTTGTAAGTATCATTTGCAATAACGTATTCTTCATTTGTAGGAATAACAAAAATTCTAGCAGCTGAGCTATTTGTTGCAATATCTCTAGCTTTTGAACTTCTTTTATTGTTTTTAGTTGGGTCAATAATTAATCCCATACCATCAAGACCAGCACAAACTATTTCTCTAATTAATGATGAATTTTCTCCAATTCCACCTGTGAAACATAATGCATCAACACCATCAAGCGCAGCAACATAAGCTCCAACATACTTTTTAATGTTATAAGCAACCATTTCAACAGCTAATCTACATCTATCATCACCATCTTGCATACCTTGTAAAACTTCTCTTAAATCTGAAGATTTTCCAGAAATTCCTAAGATACCAGATTTTTTGTTCATAACGTCTAATGCTTGGTCAATTGTTAAGTTTTCTTTACTCATCATATAAGAAATTGCACCAGCTCCAACATCTCCAGCTCTTGTTCCCATCATTAAACCTTGAACAGGAGTTAATCCCATAGATGTATCAATACATTTACCATTTAATACAGCACTTACAGAAGAACCATTTCCTAAGTGACAAACAATAATTCTAGTATTGTGTTTTTTCTCTAACATTGTTCTTGCTTCATTTGAAACAAAATAGTGACTAGTTCCATGGAAACCATATTTTCTAATTCCATGTTTTGTATACATTTCATATGGTAAGGCATACATATAAGCATAATCAGGCATTGTTTGGTGGAATGCTGTATCAAATACACCAACATTTGGTTTTCCTGGCATTAATTCTTGACAAATTTCAATTCCTAAAATGTTTGCAGGATTGTGTAAAGGTGCTAATGGAGATAATCTCTTCATAGTTTCAATAACTTCTGGAGTAATTAAAACAGAACTTGCAAACTCTTCTCCACCGTGAACAGTTCTATGTCCAATAGCTTCAATGTCATTTGTAGATTCAATAACTTTTCCCTCACCACTTGTTAGTGTTGTTAAAACAGCATTTATAGCCTCTTTATGTGTTGGCATTGCTTCATTTAAAACTAACTTTTTCCCATCATTATATTCATGTTTTAAAACACCATCAATTCCAATTCTTTCACAAATTCCTGAAGCTAAAACTTTTTTTGTAACAGGGTTCATTAATTGATATTTTAAAGATGAACTTCCTGCATTTAATACGAAAACTAACATTTACTAATCCTTTTTTGAAATTTAATTTATTATTTAATTTGAGTTGCTGTGATAGCTACTAAGTTTGAAATATCCTCAACAGAACAACCTCTTGAAAGGTCATTTACAGGTTTATTTAAACCTTGAATAATTGGTCCGTGAGCTTCTGCTCCTGCAAATCTTTGTACAAGTTTATATCCAATATTTCCAGATTGTAAATCAGGGAATACTAAGATATTTGCTTTCCCTGCAACTTTTGAATTAGGTGCTTTTTTTACTCCAATTGATTCAACAATAGCTGCATCTGCTTGTAGTTCTCCGTCAAAAGAAAAATTAACATTTCTATCTGTTAAAATATCACAAGCATATTGTACTTTGTCAACTAAAGGGTGTGCAGCACTTCCTTTTGTTGAAAATGACAACATAGCAACTCTTGGCTCTAAACCAACAACACTTGCAGCAGTAGCAGCAGTAGCACAAGCAATATCAGCTAATTGTTCAGCATTTGGCTCAGGAATAACAGCACAATCTGCAAATAAAATTAAACCATTATCTCCAAATTTACCATCAGCAGTTTCCATAATAAATGTAGAAGAAACAGTATTGATTCCAGGAGCTGTTTTAATAACTTGAATAGCAGCTTTTAAAACATCAGCAGTTGGTGAGTTAGAACCTGCAACTAAACCATCAGCATCCCCAAGTCTTACCATCATACAACCAAAAAATCTTGGTTCAGTTGTCATTATTAAAGTTGCTTCTTCTCTTGAAAGATTTTTACTTTTTCTTAATTCAACTAACTCATCAATATATTTATCAATGTTGTCAAAATTTTTAGGATCTACAATTGTAGCTCCTTCAATATTTGCACCACATTTAGCTGCGTCTGCTTTTATAGTTTCAACATTTCCTACTAAAACAACTTTTGCTGTTTTTTCTTCTAATACTTGTTGAACAGCTTTTAGAACTCTTTCATCTTCTGGTTCTGGAAGAACAATTGTTCTTAATTTCAATTTTGCTTTTTCTTTGATGCTTTCAATTAAACCCATTTGTAAATTATCCTTTCTACTTTAAACTTTGTGGAAAGATTATAATTAAGAAACATAGCATTAACATAGCAATCTCTTATAATCTTACTAAGTAAAATTTTATTTAATTTTTCAAAAAAAGTACACAATAAATACATAATTATAAAAAAAAAATAAATTTGTGCAAAATAGTAATATATTGGGAAGTAAATGGATTTAAAAAGAGAAGTTTGAGTAGATAATGTACAATAATTGTACATTATCTACAATTTTTTGGTAGGAGTAAATTTATTTAGATTTTACCAAATTAAAAGTATCTTTTGCTATTACTAATTCTTCGTTTGTTGGGATTATAAAAATTTTTGTATTAGAGCTTTTTTTATTTATTTCTCTAACACCTGATTCTCTTATTCTATTTTTTTCAACATCAAGCTCAATCCCCATAAATTCTAATCCATGACAAACTTTTTCTCTTATTAAATCAGAATTTTCTCCAATACCAGCTGTAAAGCAAATAGCATCAACTCCACCCATTAGACCAGCATAAGAGCATAAATATTTTTTTATTCTATTGCATAGCATTTCAATAGTAATAAATGATCTTTTATCTCCATCTTTAGAAGCTTTAATTACTTCTCTTAAATCCGAACTAATCCCTGAAACTCCTAAAATTCCTGATTTCTTATTTAAATAATCAAGAATTTGATTTGAATTTAGACCTTTTTTTTCCATTAGATATGGAATAACACCTGCATCAATATCTCCACATCTTGTTCCCATTATTAAACCTTCAAGTGGAGTTAATCCCATTGAAGTACTGATTGATTTTCCATCTCTTACAGCACAAACAGACGAACCATTTCCTAGATGACAAACGATAATTTTAGAATCTTTTTTATTTAAAATTTTTACAGCTTCGTTTGATACGTAATAATGGCTTGTTCCATGAAATCCATATTTTCTCAAATGATGTTCTGTATAATCGCTGTAAGGAACAGCATATAAGTAGTTTTCTATAGGCATAGTTTGATGAAATGCAGTATCAAATACCGCAACATTTGGAACTTTTGGCATTAATTCCTGACAAATCTTTATTCCTAAAATATTTGCGGGATTATGCAAAGGTGCAAGAGGAATTAGTTGCTCGATTTTTTCAATAACATCTTTTGTTATAATAGTTGATTCTTTAAAAAATTCTCCACCATGTACGATTCTATGACCAATAGCTTCTATTTCCTTTATTGAATCAATTACTTTTGTTTCATTATTTGTTAAAATTCTTAGAACAAGTTCTATTGCTTCTTTATGTGTTGGAATTGAAAGTTCAAAAGTTAATTTCTTATTTTCTCCTATTTCATGTTTTAAAATACCATCTATTCCTATCCTTTCTACTAAACCACTAGCCTTTAATTCTGAGGTTTGTGCATTAATTAATTGATATTTTAAAGATGATGAACCAGCATTCAAGACAAATACTAACATTTATTTTTTCCTTTTAATTTATTTTTACGTTTGGAGAGTTTTTTAATTTTATAAAAATCATAGCAGTCATTATAGCATCATTATATGCGTCATGTTTTCCTAAACTAGGAATATTTAATTCGCTCATAATAGTATTGAATCTTAAATCAATATATCCCTGAGGAATTTTTTCAATTTTAAAATCATGATAAATACCTGATACTTCAAGTGTTTTATTTGGAATATTTATTCCTAATTTAGGTTTTAAATATTTATTAATCATAGCAATATCAAATTCTAAAAAATATCCAATAAGAGTTCTATTTCCAATAAATTCTAAAAATTCTTCTATAACTTTGTCTATATCTTCAGCATCAGCTAAATCACACTCTCTTATATGATGAATTTTTATAGCATCTGCTTGAAGTTTTGTTTTTGGTTTTACAAATTTTATAAATTTCTTACTAGAAACTATCGTATTATTCTTAATTATAACAGCACCTATTGAAATAATATCATCTTCTTTTGGATTAAGACCTGTTGTTTCACAATCAAAACATACATACTCATCTTCTAAAGAATCTTCAAATAAGAAAGAATATTTTTTATCTTTTAGATTTTTTTTATTAAAATAGTTTTTTAAATTTCTAAACATAGCTTAACTTAAAATGAAATTCTAACTTCTTTTTCAATTTATTTACAATTTTAAAAGAGTCCTTTAATAAATCTTTTTCCATAGTATTTAAATTATTAGGATTAACATAATTATCAATAGCTTGTTTTTTATCTAATTTATCTAAATTTGATTTTAAATTTAAGTTGGTTAAAAAATTAAAAGCCATTATTAATTCATTTGCTGTTTCATTTTCTAATACACCCAACTCTTTTAATTTTCTAATCCTTTTTGTAGTATTTGTGTTAAAAAGTTTATTTTCTAAACTAAGACTTCTTATTCCTTGAACTATAATAAAAATACCACCTTTTTTAATATTTATTTCATTTTTATGTTCATCATCTTTATTATTAAAAATAAAGCCATCAAAAAAACCTAAAGGAACATCGAAACTTGTTATGACTTTTGCAAAATGAGCATTAAATTGTTGAGAGTTACTTGAAATTTTAAATAAATACTCTTTTAATTTAGTTAATAATTCTTTATCTCCAGAAACACAAATGGCATCATAAAAAATTGCAATATTCATAAAATTGTCACCGCTTGGTTCATTTACCCATTTAAAAATCAAATCTTTAAAATCGGACTTTTTCCTACACCAATAAGGATTTGAAACCATAATATTCCCCTCGCATCTAGGAAATCCAAAATCAACTAAAGTCTCAGTAAAAGTATTTGTAAAATTTTGAAGTTCTTCTTGGCTGATATTACAATCATCAGAAAGTATTAAGGCATTATCTTGGTCTGTTTTTAAAATTTGTTCTCCTCTTCCTTCACTTCCCATAACGATTAAACAGGATTTTGAATAAAGTTCATCAGGTGCTAGAATTTTATATAATTTATCTAATAGTTTTTTATTTAACTGATTTATTAATTTAGAAATAAATTCTATTTTCACACCTTTTGCATTTAAAGATTTAATTATTTTGATAAATGATAAAGAGGCTTCTTTTAACTCTTCAACTGTTTCTGCTTTTACTATTTGATTTGAAACAGCAAAAGTATTTGTTGCAAAAAATGATGATAATGAAATTTGATCCAATATTCCAACTGTTTCATTGTTTTCATTAGTTACAACAACTCTTTTAAGACCATGTTTTGCCATTATAAGTTGGGCATTAAACAAAAAATCATCTTCATTTACATAAATCAGACCTTTTGTAGCAATTTTGATAATTTTGTCATCAAAATCCATTCTATTTAAGATTACTTTTTGTCTAAAATCTGAATCAGTAACAATGTACATTTCATTATTTTCATCTTTTACTAAAACAGTTGGGACTTTTTCTTTTTTTATTATTGTTGCTGCTTCAAAGATTGTTTTATTATTATCGATAATTACAGCTTTATGAATTTTTGCATCTTTAACTTTGGCAATCATAATATTTGCCATTTCTTTATTTTTTTCATTATGAATATTATTATTTAATTTTTCAGAAATCGATTGAAAAAAGTAATTTTCTAAAATTGGATTTTCGTGTAAAGTTTGTATAAAAATTTTTCTAGGTAAAACGTAGCAGATAGTTTCTTCAGCTGTTATAAAACTATTTTTTGAATAATTTTCTATTAATGAAATTGAATCAAAAATTTCATTTTTAGAATAAATTGATAAAACTTCATCGTCTTGTTTTTCTTGTATTAAACCTTTTAAAACAAAAAAAAGATGACTGGGGGTTGAGCCTTGAGCTTGGACTACTTCTTTTTCTTTAAAATAGACTATATCAATATTATCAATAAAATCATCTAGCTGATTTATACTTAGATTTTCAAAAGGGTGGATTGATGAAATAAAGGTTTTTTGTTCTAATATACTCATATAGCCTCTTTATTAGTAATTATATTGAGTAATAATAGCCAAAAATGAATAAGAATATTGTTTGAATTTAAAAAAGCTTACTTTAAATATTTACCAAAGGAAAAACCTTTGATAAATAAAATTAGTGAGAAACAGCTCCATCAGCACCAATACCAGTGTTTGCTCTTACATTTTGTCCTCTAAATAGCTCTTTTTCATTTTTCGCTCTATCAGAATTATCTAATTTAGAGAAAAGCCAAATAGAAACAAAAGCAACAGTTACAGAGAATAATGCAGGGTGTGCATATGGGAAAATAGCTTGTTTGTTTCCTAAAATTTCTACCCAAACATTTGGTCCTAAAACTACAAGTGCAACAGCTGTAATAAGTCCCATAAATCCACCAATAAATGCTCCTCTTGTTGTTAATCCACTCCAATAAATAGATAGGAATAAAATTGGGAAGTTTGCAGATGCTGCAATTCCAAATGCAAGCCCAACCATATATGCAATATTTTGAGATTCAAATGCAATTCCTAAAGTAACACCAATAATTCCTACTAAAATTACAGTGATTTTTGAAATTTTCACTACTTGTTCATCTGTCGCATTAGGGTTAATTACGTTTGCATAGATATCATGAGATATTGCTGATGCACCAGCTAGTGTTAATCCTGAAACAACGGCTAAAATTGTAGCAAATGCTACTGCTGAAATAAATCCTAAAAATGCATTCCCACCTAACATATGTGATAAGTGAACAGATGCCATGTTGCTTCCACCAAATAGTTTACCACCATCTATATAGGCTTTTGCACCATCAAAATATTGAGCTCCTTCTGCACTATTTAATAACGCAATTGCTCCAAATCCAACTATTGTGATAATTACCCAAAAATATGCAACAAATCCAGTTGCATAAACAACTGATTTTCTAGCTTCTTTTGCATTTCCAACAGTAAAAAATCTCATTAATACGTGAGGAAGACCAGCTGTTCCTAACATTAAAGCCATACCTAAAGAAATTGCTGAAATAGGGTCTGAAATAAATCCACCTGGACTTAAAATAGCTTCACCTGATTTATGATTTTCAACAGCTTTTACAGCCAAAGATTCAAAAGAAAAATCAAAGTGATATAAAACCATAATTGCCATAAATGAAACCCCAGATAATAATAAACAAGCTTTGATAATTTGAACCCAAGTAGTTGCAAGCATCCCACCAAAAGTAACGTAAATAATCATTAATGCACCAACCATAAATACAGCATATTCATAATCCATACCAAATAAAACTTGAATTAATTTTCCAGCACCAACCATTTGAGCAATTAAATATAAAATAACAACAGATAATGAACCAAATGCAGCTAAAGTTCTAATCTCTTTTTGACCTAGTCTATAAGCAGCAATATCTGCAAAAGTAAATTTACCTAAGTTTCTTAATTTTTCAGCCATAAAGAATAAAATTACTGGCCAACCAACTAAAAATGAAACAGCATAAATAACCCCATCATACCCCTTCATATAAATTAAACCAGAAACTCCAAGAAATGCAGCAGCAGACATATAGTCCCCAGCAATTGCTAATCCATTTTGAAAACCAGTAATTCCTCCACCTGCGGTATAAAAGTCACTTGCAGATTTGGTTTTTTTAGCAGCCCAATAAGTAATTCCTAATGTACCAGCTATAAAAACAAAAAACATAATAATTGCAGGAATATTAAGTTCTCTTTTCGATGCTTCAAAAGTAGCATCACCTGCAGCAAATGCCGTTAAAGCAATAATTGAAATAAGTGCTAAAATTTTTAACATTATAATAAATCCTTTACATCTTTTTTTATTTCGTTTGTTAAATCTTCAAACTCTGTATTTGCTCTTTTAACATAAATCAAAGTTGTAATAAAACTAAGTACTAAAATTGCTAATGCAATAGGAAATGCTATTGTAGTAACTCCCTCACCAATTTTTGCAGATAAAAGTTCTTTGTTAAATGCAATAACTAAAATGTATGCATAAAACATAACCAATACAAAAATACCAAGCTTAATCCCTAAGCCATTTCTTTTTGAAACTAATTCTTTATATTTAGGATTAGATTCAATTCGTTCAACTAATTTGTCGTTCATTCTGCTTCCCTTTTTTAATAAGATAATAAACCCAAAGGTTTATTACCATTTCTCATTCAAGCTAAATTAATGAATAGCATTAAAATAGCAAAATGAAAAAAAGTAATTGATTATACATATAAAAATTGATTAATATTAAATTTAGTGCTTAAATATGTAAAAATTATGTACAGTTTTGTAAATTTGTAACATAAAATGCTAAGATAAAATATAAGATTTAATTATAAATTTTAAGTAAAATATAAGGATATTGTGTAGAATTGTAATGAATGATAGTTCAACTTTATTACTAAAGAGAAAAATCTCTTTAGTAAAGTTTTCTAGTGTTCAACAGCACCATCTGCACCGATACCAGTTTCAGCTCTTACACTTTGTGCTTCGTAAGATTCAATTTCTTTTCTAGCTCTTTGTGATTTATCAGTAATAGAGAAGAACCAAATTGCAATAAACGCAGCAGATACAGAGAATAATGCAGGGTGTTTGTATGGGAAAATCGCTGTAGGATTTTTCATAATATCAACCCAAACAGTTGGACTTAATACAACAAGAATAACAGCAGTTAATAGACCAACAAATCCACCAATAAATGCACCTCTAGTAGTCAATTTAGACCAATAAATTGATAAGAATAAAATTGGGAAGTTAGCAGAAGCTGCAATAGCGAATGCAAGACCAACCATAAATGCAATATTTTGGTTTTCAAACATAATACCTAAAATAACTCCAACAATACCAATTATAATAACTGAAGTTTTAGAAACTTTAATTTCATCAGCTTCAGATGCTAATCCTTTTTTAATAACAATCGCATAAATATCATGAGAGATAGATGATGCACCAGCTAAAGTTAATCCAGAAACAACAGCTAAAATAGTAGCAAAAGCAACAGCTGAAATAAATCCTAAGAATATATCTCCACCAACAACATGAGATAAGTGAATTGCAGCCATATTAGCTCCACCAAATAACTTACCATCTTTGTAATAAGCAGCTGCATCTGGAGAATTTAGGAATACAATAGCTCCTAATCCAATAACAGCAATAATTAAATAGAAATAACCAATAAAACCAGTTGCATAAACAACAGATTTTCTAGCCTCTTTTGCATTCCCAACTGTAAAGAATCTCATTAAAATATGAGGTAATCCAGCTGTTCCTAACATCAATGCCATACCTAAAGAAATAGCAGAAACAGGATCTGAAATAAATGAACCTGGAGCCATAATTGCTTGACCTGATTTATGACTTTCAACAGCTTTAGCTGCAAGATTTGAGAATGAAAAATCAAATGCAGCAAGTACCATAATTCCCATGAAAGTTACACCTGAAAGTAATAAAACAGCTTTAATAATTTGAACCCAAGTAGTTGCAAGCATACCACCAAAAGTTACATAAATAATCATCATAACCCCAACAAGAATAACTGCATATTCATAATCCATACCAAATAAAATCTGGATTAGTTTTCCAGCTCCAACCATTTGAGCAATTAAATATAAAGTTACAACAGATAAAGAACCAAACGCAGCAAGAATTCTAATCTCTTTTTGAGATAATCTGTAAGCGGCAATATCTGTAAATGTGAATTTACCTAAGTTTCTTAATTTTTCAGCCATTAAAAATAAAATAACTGGCCAACCAACTAAAAATCCAACAGCATAAACTAAACCATCATATCCATTTAAGTAAATCATACCTGAAATACCAAGGAAAGATGCAGCAGACATATAATCTCCAGCAATAGCCATACCATTTTGGAAACCTGTAATTCCTCCTCCTGCTGTATAGAAATCTGAAGCTGATTTTGTTTTACTAGCAGCCCATTTTGTTATACCTAATGTTCCTGCAATAAAAATAAAGAACATAATAATAGCAGAGATATTTAAATCTCTTTTACCTTCGAACGTTGCATCTCCTGCAGCAAATAGCCCTAATGCAAATAAGCTTAATATTGTGAATATTTTAAACATTATAATAAATCCTTTACGTCATCTTTAATTGCCATTTCTAAATCTTCAAATTCACTATTTGCTCTAGAAACATAAATTAGAGTTGTAATAAAACTAATTACAATTATTGCAGCCCCTACTGGATACGCAACAGTCATAACACCATCACCAATTTTTGTTGCTAGAATTTCTTTGTTGAAAGCAATTACAAGAACATAACCATAAAACATAGCTAAAACAAAAAGTGATAATTTTAAAGAAAATGAATTTCTTTTCGAAACCAACTCTTTGTATTTAGGATTAGATTTAATCTTTGTTACTAAATTTTCATTCATCTATTTCTCCTTTGATTGAACTAAATTAAAAATACAATGCAATACTAAACTATTATAGTTGCAATAACATAGCATTCTTTAAAGATTTCAGATAAATTTTAATAAAAAATAACTTAAATTTTTATACTAAAATATACAGCTAAGTAATAATTATAAAGTGGTTTTTTTAATGTAACTATTTGATACTCAACTAGTATAAAATGTAGTTTTTGCAGGAGTTAAGTCTTTTAGTTTAAGGAACATCATTGATGTCATTATTGCATCATTTAATGCATCGTGTTTTCCAAGGGCTGGAATATTTAATGTTTTTAGTATTGTATCAAATTTTAAATCTATAAATTCATAATCGCTAGTTTTTTTTCTTGTTCTATAATACATTGTAGATACTTCAATTGTTTCGTTGGGAAGGTTGATACCAATGAACCTTTTTGTATATTTAGAAATTATAGAAACGTCAAATTTTATATAATAACCTACTATTGGTCTTGAACCTATGAATTCTAATAATTCATAAATTGCAATTTCAGGGTCTATACCATTTTCTAAATCAATTTGTCTTATATGATGAATTTTAATTGATTCTGCATCGATATGTTTTGATGGTTTTAGAAAAATATTAAAAGTTTTTCTCATTAATATTTTATTTTCTTTTATATGTACAGCACCAATTGAAAGAATTTCATCTTTTTTTGGATTTAAACCACTTGTTTCACAATCTAAACAAACATATTCATTTGGTTTTGGTTCATCAAATAAAAAATCATATTTTTTATTTTTTAATTTTTTTCTATTCCAATTTTTAAAAAACATTTCAAACATTATGAAATCTTATCAATTTTAAACGTATAATTGATGAATTTTTTAAATTCAATCACTATTTTAAAAGAATCTTTTAATAAATCTCTCTCAATCTTTCCTAAACCGTGAGTGTCTATCTCATTAGTGATTTTTTTGCCTTCTTGAATATCATCTAAATGAGCTTTTAATCTTAATGTGTTTACAACATCAAATGCTTCAATTAATTCAGCAGCCTTATCTTTTTCAATAATCTTTTTTTCTTCCAATATTTTTATTCTTTTAACAGTTGTTGTTTCTCTAATTTTTTCTCTTAAAGCTAAACTCCTAATACCTTGAACTATAGGAAAAACAGCGGCTTTTTTGATATCAATAAAATGTGTTTTAGTCATAAAATTTGCTATGGTTGTTGGTGTATCAAAGGTTAAAGTTGCTTTTGCAAAGTAAGCCATAAATACATCTTTATCATGTAATTTATTGAATAAATCGTCTTTTAAATTAATTAAAAGTTCTTTATCTCCAGCAACAGCGAAAGAATCAAAGAAAATTGCTAAATCCATATAATTTTGCATATCAGGTGCTTCTATCCATCTTGCAGTTTCACTTTTATATGAACTTACATTTTTGCACCAAAAAGCATTCGAAACCATAATATTCCCTTCACACGAGGGATAACCAAAATCAATTAGGTATTCACTTATTAGATTCATATAGGGTCGATATTGTTCAACATCTATACCATCTTTTACTACAAGAGCATTGTCTTGGTCTGTTTTTATTATTTGTTCATTTCTTCCTTCACTTCCCATAACAATAAAACAAGCATCTTTTTGTAGCTCTTTTGGTAAAACTAAATTGTAAAGCTTTTGATAAACTTTTGTATTTAATTGTCCAATCAAATTTGAAATATGATTTACTTTTACACCTTTTGCATGAAGACTTTTTATAATATTTAAAAGATCCATACTAGCAGATTTTAATCCTTCAATATCTTTAGCTTTTTTGATTTTTGAATCTACAACATAAGTATGATTTGCAAAATGTGAAAGTACGTCAATTTGTTCTAATATCCCAATCATTTCGCCTTTATTGTTTGTTACACCTATTCTTTTTATATTTTTTTTGATTAAAATTGTTAGTGCTTCAAATAAATAATCATCATTATGAACCGTTAAAAGAGGGAAAATAGCTATATCTTTAACTGGAATAGTTAAGTCTCTTCCTTCTAGTAATACTTTTATTTTTAAAAGTGAATCAGTGATTATTCCATATTTACCTAATTCAGTTTTAACAATGATTGTAGAAGTTTTGTATTCCATAGATTGTTGGATTGCGTCAATTAACTTCGTATTTTCATCAACCATACAGGCTTCGTGAATTAATGTATCCTCGACTTTAGCGATCATAAATGATGATAATTCAGATGTATATTCTTTATCTTTTAGAGTTTGAATTTTATTTACTAAGTCCTTTAAAAAATAATCTTTAAATTGTTGATTTTTTTCAATCAAATTTAAAAATGTATCTTTCTCTATTTCATAACAAATTAACTCTTCATGGACTTTAAAAGTATTATTACACTTACTATATATCAATGAATTTGAATCGAAAGAGTCTTCTTGATGGTAATCCATTACTACAATATTATCAGCTGAATATTCATAAACTGACCCCTTTATAATTATAAAAAAATGTTTTGATATTTTTTCAGGGCTAATTAAAATAGAATCTTTTGGATAGTAGGCTATATCCATATGTCTGATACAATTATCCATTTGTCCAGCAGTTAAGACTTGAAAAGGATGGATATTTGAAAGAAAGGCTGCTTGATCTTGTAGGCTCATCTATTTTCCTTCATTTTACTAAAAGTGTTTTATTATATCAAAAAATTGTTAACATAATAAAGCGCTAAAAGTATATCCGAAGATATACTTTTTAGATTTTTAGTGATCTATTGCCTCACTAGCACCTGAAGGAATTCTAATTCTTTCTACTAATTCTTGAATCTCAGTGGGAGGAGGAGGAGTTATTCTTGAAACTACGAATGCTATTATTAAGTGTAACAATGTACCTATAGTTCCAATTCCTGTTGGAGCAATTCCAAATAAATAGTCTTCAGCTTTCCCACCCATGAATACAAAATAAACAATATATCCAAATGTGAAAAATAAGCCAACAAGAATACCTGCAATTGCACCTTCTTTATTCATTCTTTTATCAAATACCCCAAGGATAATTGTAGGGAAGAAGGCAGCAGCTGCTAAACCAAATGCAAAAGCAACAACTTGAGCAACAAAACCTGGAGGATTAATCCCTAAATATCCAGCTATAATAATTGCAACAACAGCTGAAACTCTTGCCCACATTAACTCTGTTTTTTCATTCAATGTAGATTTTCCAGTTATTTTGTCTTTGAAGATAATTTGTCCCATTAAATCATGCGAAATAGCAGCTGCAATAACAAGTAATAATCCAGCTGCTGTTGATAAAGCTGCTGCTAAACCTCCTGCTGCAATGAATGCAATAACCCAGTTTGGTAAATTTGCAATTTCAGGATTTGCAAGAACCATGATATCAACATCTACATAAATCTCATTAGCAATACCATTCCCTTTTGCTAGCTCTTTTTCATCAGCAGCCCCTTTAGGATTAGTACTTAATTTATGACCATCATCTGCTCTTTTATCTCCATCATATGCAGGTTTTCCACCTTTTCCATCAAATGCAGTTCCTGAAGCATATTGAATCTTCCCATCACCATTTCGATCATTCCATGCTAATAATCCACCATTTTCCCATGTTTTAAACCATCTACCATCATTTGTAGTTCCATCGACATGTTTTGCTTCACCATTAACAAATGCTGAATATTCGACATTTTGTACATTTTTAATTAAGTTAATTCTTGAAAAAGATGCAACAGATGAAATAGTTGTATACATAATTGCAATAAATATTAAGGCCCATCCAGCAGATACTCTAGCATCTTTAACTGTTGGTACTGTAAAAAATCTTACGATAACATGTGGTAATCCAGCTGTTCCTAACATTAAAGCAGTTGTTAACATAAACATATTCCATAAGTTACCTGGTTGAGTATACTCCTTGAAGCCTAAATCTAATAAAGACTGATCAAGTGCATGCAAGAGGTAAGTTCCTTCAGGAATAACTTGTACACCTGTATTAAATGCAAAAGTAGTAGTAGCAAAAATACCTAGTTGAGGTAAAAACGTATCAGTTACCTGTAATGACAAAAAAATTGCTGGAATCATATATGCAAAAATCATAACGATATATTGAGCAACTTGAGTATACGTAATACCTTTCATTCCACCTAAAACTGAATAAAAAAATACAATTGCCATACCGATAATAACACCTGTATTTACATCAACTTGTAGGAATCTTGAGAATACAATTCCAACCCCTCTCATTTGACCTGCAACGTAAGTAAATGAAACAAATATAACTCCAATAACAGCAACAAGTCTTGCAACGTCAGAATAGTATCTATCTCCCACAAAATCTGGAACAGTAAATTTACCGAATTTTCTTAAATAAGGAGCTAATAACATAGCAAGTAGAACGTATCCTCCTGTCCAACCCATTAAATATGCCCCACCATCACTCCCTTGAAAAGCAATAATTCCAGCTAATGAAATAAACGATGCAGCAGACATCCAGTCTGCTGCTGTTGCCATACCATTTGCTATTGGATGAACTCCTCCTCCTGCAACATAGAAATCCTTAGTTGAACCAGCTTTTGCCCAAAGAGCAATACCAATGTAAATTGCAAAAGAGATACCTACAAATAGATAAATTAGTGTTTGTAATCCCATAATAATGGTCCTTCCTTATTCATGTACGCCATATTTCTCATCAATTCCTGTCATTAGTTTTACATAAACAAAAATTAAGATAACAAATATATATATTGCACCTTGTTGTGCAAACCAATAACCCAATTTAACACCACTGATTTCAATAGCATTAAGCTCGTTAATAAATAAAATACCACAACCAAAAGAAACTAAAAACCAAACTATAAGTAATTTTATAATCATAGAAATATTTTCTTTCCAGTATGCTTGAGCTTTTTCTGGACTCATCTTTTGCTCTCCTTTTAGATTTTTTATTGAACAAATTAATTGTTAAATTACCAATTCTCAAATTATAGTAGTTACAAATAGCAAAAGGATAGCAATTAGATATTTTTTATAAATTTATAATAAATAGTTGAAAGTATTTAATAAAAGTCTTATATATATAAGACTTTTATGCAGAGTAGTATCTATCGATTTTATAGCCAAGGCCTCTTATGTTTTTGATAAAATCTTCTTTTAGTGTTTTTTTTAGCCTTGAAATTTCTGCCCTAATAGTCGGATTATCGATATCCTCTCCATCCCAAATATCAATTCTAAATCTTTCAAAATCAACAATCATATTTATATTTAGTGCTAAAATATGAATAATTTCTAATTGTTTTTTGGTTAAATTTTGAGGTTCACCATTAAAATATAGTGTTTGTTTATCTTTTGCATAAGAGTAATTTTCAGAAAATTTAATATGGGAAGTGTTGTTCTGTTCTTTTTTTAGAATTTGGTTTATTTTAATTCCTAGTTCGCCTAAATGAAAAGGTTTTTTTATATATTCTCTACAACCTAAACTATACGCTTTGCTTATATCTTCAATATCTATTAATGCAGATATAAAAATTGTTGGAATATATATTTTTTTATTATTTAATTCAATTAATATTTCAAATCCATCTTTTGTAGGTACATTTATATCTAAAATAAGTAGATCATATGAACTATTAATATTATCTAATACTTCTTGTCCATCATAAAAATTTTCAACCATATGTCCTATGCCTCTTAGATATTCACTAATTGCATTATTTAACATTAATTCATCTTCAAGTAATAGTATTTTCATTTATTTTAAACCTATAAGTAAATTTTGTCTCTTTTTCATTTGATTGTAAATCGATTATAACTAAATTTTTATCACAGATGTCTTTTACAATTTTTAATCCCAATCCAAATCCACCTCTAGCAGAATTTTCTCTATAAAAATCATCAAATATTTTATCAGTATTTTCTATTTTCTTTGAATTTGTAGCTACAGAAAATTCAATTTCATCATCATTTAAATAGTATAGTTTTATGAAAATAGGAGATTCTGCAAAAGAGTATTTAATTGCATTAGATATATTATTATCAATAATCCTTTGTAGTTCTATAATATTAAATTTTATGTATAAGTCTGGTTCTATATTATTTATAAAGTATAAAGAGTTTGAAACCGCAATTTCATCAAAGAATTCTAATCTATCAAATAAAATCTTTGTAAAATCCAAATACTCCTTTTCATAAACTACTCTATCTTTTTTTATTAAATATGATAAATCATCATAAATATATTGAATTATTTTTGAACCAGATTCTATATTTGTTATATATTTATTATTTGGAATTTTCATTTTTAACAAATCTATATTTGTTCGTATTATTGTTAATGGAGTATTTATTTCATGTACTGAATTCTTTATAAATTGTTTTTGTGAGTCTATTAATGTTGTTAGTTCCTTTGTTTTTTCAGTTACTTTGTATTCAAGATTTTTATTTAAATCTTCAAGCATATGGGTTTTTAGTTTAATGTTATTCATCGCATCTGTTGCATAGTTTGCAATTATTTTAAATTCGCCAAAAATAATTCTATTTTGATTTATTGGATCATCATTTTTTTGCGATTCTTTGAAGTATTTTCCTATTTCTTTTACATCATTCACTATTAAAATAGTAGCATTTTTATATATGAAGATTGAATATAATACTAACATGATAGTTAATGAAGTTATTTGTAAAGTATAATTAGAAATTTTTTCATTATATTCTTCTTCTTTTTGTTTGATAAGTTTATCAATTTCATCTAAGTAGACACCTTTACCTATAGTCCAATTCCAGTTATTATAGGACTTTGAGTAAGATATTTTGTTTGTTTCTTTTTTTATTTCAGGTTTAAACCATGTATAATCTACGTACCCACCAAATTCTTTTTTTGAAGTACTAATTAACTCTTTTATAACTTCTTTGCCTTTAGAATCTTTAATATATAAAAAATTTTTATGGTTTATTTCTTTTGGTACAGAGCCTTGAATAATATTTCCATCAAAATCATATATGAAGATATATTCATTTAAATTTTCATTTATTCTCAATTTCTCAATAGCTATAATTACTTCTTGCTGAATAGTTTCAACTGACTTGATATTTTTATTTTGATTGTAATAATAATCAATAAAATTAATAATGTAGTTTACATGATTTTTTATGAGAGATTTTTGATTATTAGTGTAATCTATTTTTAAAGTGTGTATTTTGTCTTGTAATTCTTCGTGGGCATTATTTATTATAATAAAAGTAAAAAATGATATTAAAACAATAATAAATAAAATACTATAAACAATTAGATGATATAAACTTTTTGCTTTTAGCATCAAAAACCTTTTTTTCAATTTAAAAGGCATGGTATCTAATTTTTTATGAGAAGTTTCTTTGAAAGGATTTAAAAAGTGGCGCGGTTGAAGGGACTCGAACCCTCGACCTCCTGCGTGACAGGCAGG
>ERZ724515.38-NODE-38-length-33326-cov-23.371014_pt1 | contig 33326 bp, 39 predicted proteins | sample MGYA00376048_ERZ724515 | MGnify/ENA primary metagenome ERZ724515 (study PRJEB28724, sample SAMN07190885) | wastewater metagenome | isolation source: influent of sewage treatment plant in Hong Hong | place: Hong Kong | collected 2016-03-17 ... | reverse complement strand
GTGGAAGACCTGACTTCGCACAAGCTGGTGGAAAAGATGTAACAAAAGTTGAAGATGCAAAAATTGCTGCTTTAGCTTATGCTAAAAATAATTTATAGAAATTAACCAAATTTTTAAACCTCCTATTTTAGAGGATTTTCATAAATCCTCTAAAAAAATAATCTTCTATTTTTAAAAGTAAGTAAAAATACCATCAATAATATAAGAACAAATATATAAATCATGATATTCCAACCAAAATACTCATATATAATAGAAGGAAATAAAGAACCTGTTGCTCCTCCTAAATAATAGAAGGTTAAATACATACCTGACGTTAATGATTTCTGAGAAGATTTCATTGAATTTGCAAGCCCTGTACTTACTGTATGAACAGTAAACATTCCTATACAAAATAAAAAAAGCAAGATAAAAAGATATATTATATTTTGATTGGTTATAAATATAGTTATACATAAAAAAAATAAAATTGCAATCAAAATAGTATTTATTTCATTTTTGAAAAAAGTTATAATCTTTTTTGAACCTAAAGAAACTAAAATACCCATTCCATAACCTAAATATAATAGAGAAATTTGAAATTCAGAAAAAGATTGTGATATTTGTTTTACTCTAAATGGTAATACATTTAAAACTCCTGCAAAAACAAAAAACATGCAAAACATAATAAAATAAATAAGAACAAATCTCTTATCTTTTAAAATATTTAAAATATCATTCAATTTAGGCTTTGCAATTGTGGTATTTCCTTCATAATCTAATTTTTGAATCAAAAATAAAGAAACGAATAAAGCTATAGATAAAGAATAAAAAACATATTCATAAGAAAAATTTGTAGCTATAAATCCTGAAAGAATCCTTCCAGCAAGCCCACCAAAAACTGTTGATGCAACATAAATTGACATATTGAACTTTATATTTTCTTTATCAATATTTGCTAGAATACTCATTAATGCTGTTAATATTGACGGGATAATCAAAGCTTCACAAATTCTAAAAAACATAAACATTTCATATGATTCAGATAAACCCAAAAAAATATTTGTTAAAAGTAAAATAAATGATGAGACTAGAAGCATTTTTTTAGCACAAATTTTCTCTAATATATATCCATACAAAATTGGTGATATTGCTAGAAATAACATTATTACTGCTGTAAACTGTGATGCTTTAGTAATTGATATATCAAACTCTTTTGCAAGTAGAGGCTGTAAAGGCTGCGTTGCATACATTACTGATAAAACAATAATTATGCAATAAACCACAATAAATAAATTATTTTTCAAAGTGATTTTCTCTTTCTTTTGAAAAATATCTGTTTATAAAATTCATCTTTACTAAACTATTTGAATAATTACTAGAAAATCTAGGCTTATTCGAATAAATATTCTCATAATTTTTATCAAACTCAAGTAAAAGTTTTGTAGTATATTTACCATCGTAATCAATTATAAATAGATCCTCATATACAGTATATCCACATACAATATTCAAATAATATTTCTCATCAATTATATAAGTACTGAATTCGTAATTTTTATACTCTTTTCGTTCTATTAATCTTAAGCTATTTATTTTTATAGTCGATTTAAATAAATCAACAAAATAACCTCTTTGAAGTCCATTCCATCTACAAGAATTATCTAAATTAATATATTCAACAAATAACTCACCAAAATTAAAATCATTATTTTGTAGTATATATGACAATCTTGTACAAGAATCATAAGTCATTAATTTTTTATTCATAGTTAGTTCAAAATCTTTATCTATATTTAAGTTATGAGTTAAATTACAGCCATTTAAGATAAAAATCAGCGCTATAAAAATAGTGTACCTAAACAAAATTTATCCCCTTAAAATAAAGGTTCATTATACTCTGAAATGATTTAGACTTGACATATTTTTTATTTTTCAATATGATAAATTAATCTTTTACAAAAAATGAAACCAAAAAGGAGTAAACTAGAATATGAATTTTAAAAATTTATTTGTTGTATTTATAACTATTTACTTGTTTACTGGTTGTTCATTTAAAACAAGTGAAGAGGTTGTTGATATGTCTTCGTATCAAAATAAATCGCAACAAAATGATTTCAATAAAAGTAACCTAAAATATAAAAAATACCTAAAAACATCAAAAACTAATCAAAAACATCCATTTGATGATTATACAAATTCAAATTATATAACTAAGAAAAGTGTCTTTAATAATGAATTGTTTGATTTTTATACCCAATGGGAAGGGGTAAAGTATAAGATGGGAGGAGAATCTAAAAAAGGGATTGATTGTTCTGCTTTTATTCAAAAAGCTTTCAAAGAAAAATTTGATTTAGAAATGCCAAGAACTACCCTTCTTCAATCTAATGTTGGAAAAGAGATTTCGAAAGAAAAACTAGAAATTGGTGATTTAGTATTCTTTAAAACAGGAAGAACAAATCATGTAGGAATTTATATTGAAGATGGAAAGTTTATGCATGCATCCACAAAAATAGGTGTAACAATCTCTAGTTTAAATAGTGATTATTATATGAAAAATTATTGGAAAGCCCAAAGGATTATAGATTAATTTAAAATCAGGAGGAAAAATGATAAAAAAGATATTTATTATAATACCAGCTATAATGATGTTTACTGCATGTAGTAGTAAAAACACCTTAACATCTGACAATACTATCCTAGAAAACAGCTCAAAAGAAGTAACTTTATCATATGGTGAATATAAGAAACTTTATGATGCTAAAAATAATACAGTGAAAAACAAACCTCTTTCAAATTATGAAGCAATAATTACTCCTAAAGAGTATAAAGCATTAATGTTTAATGAGAAGGAAGAGAACAAATCTTTTAGTGAAATACCAAAGAAAAAACAGGCTTTTACTGACTTTTATAGTGAATGGAAAGACGTTAAATATAAAATGGGAGGAAATTCTAAAAGCGGAATTGATTGCTCAGCATTTACACAAAAAATTTACAAAGAAAAGTTTGGTGTAGAATTACCAAGAACAACTTTGACGCAAGTTAATATGGGAGAGGAAGTAAAAAAATCCGATTTGAAACCAGGTGACTTAGTATTTTTCAAAACTAGTAAAACAGATAAACATGTAGGTGTTTATGTTGGAAACAACAATTTTTTACATGCATCAATAAGAGGAATTCAATTTACAAGTATGGATAAACCCTTTTATAAAAAGAACTACTGGACTTCAAGAAGAATTATAGATTAATTCTTCTTTATCCTAAAATCCTCCAAAAATTATTAAAGCTACAGGAATAAAAATCACAGAAATTAAAGTACTTAATAATACAGTAAAAGAAGCCTTCTCAGGTCTAGCATTTAATAATACAGCCAAAGTAACAGTGTTTCCAGCAAGAGGAACAACTGAAAATAAAAATAGAACTTTATAAATCTCTTCATTTAAAAATCCTATGAATTTTTCATCTATAAAAATAATGATAAGCACAATTAATGGCCAGAAAATAAATTTATAAAAATAAGCAACTTTTAAATATTTTTTATCTATATCTGCTTTCAAATCAAAACCTTTCATTCCCATTCCTAACATCATCATTCCTAATATTCCATAAGCCCATTTAAAGCCTTCAAAATAAGGAATAATAACATCAGGGATTCTTGCTCCTAAAATATTTAATGTTACTCCCAATACAAAAGCATATAGCAGTGGAAGTTTGATTACTTTTATTATAGATTGCCTAGCAGTAAAACTCCCTTTTGCCGTAACATAAAAACCTGTTGTATTTTCATAAAGTAAAGAAGCTAATGTTGCAAAAATAAATATATTTGCAGATTCAGGAGTTAATAAAATCATAGCTAAAGGTATTCCAAAATATCCTGTATTTCCTGTTCCACAGGTAAATGCTAAAGTATTTATACTAGCATCATTCCAATCATTTTTATATCTTTTTAATATATAAAAAGCAATTGTTGAACCAAATATAAAAACAAATAAAGGGAGAAAAACGAGTTGAGGGTTAATTTGGATTGATAAAGTTGCAAAAAATATTACAATAGGACCTAATATATATATCAAAAGAGTAGCTATAAAATCTCTTCTTAACTTAAAATATTTTGCAAGGAGATATCCAATTACAATATTCAAATATAAGGGAGAAATTTTTCCTAATAAAATAAAAAATAAATTCATATGAAAATCACTTAAAATAAATTAGGCTAATTGTAACTAATAATATTAAAAATAAGGTAAACGCATAACTTTGAATTTAGGAAGCAGAAAGGATACAAATATTTATACGCCTACCTTTATTTGAAGAAATTCTATACAAATCATATGATAATTGTATGATTTTATTACAAATTAAAATGTTTAGACAAAATAAATAGACATAAAGTACAAATAAAGTACATTTTTAAAGCATATAAAATATTAAGTTTAAATATTTTTTTTGCATTATAATTATATCTGGCTACAATAGTTAAATTCAGACCTGAAAAAGGAGAAGTCGAAACTGTTGTTGACCACGCCATTAAAAATGTAAGTGCTAATAAAGTATGGTTAACTCCACTTAAAAGATCTCCAATTATTGCAATAGTAATAATTGGATGAATTCCAATAAAAGCTAAAATAATAAATACTAAAAGTAATAGTGAAGCTATTTCCCAATCAAAAACCAAAAATGGTAAAGGCAAATTTAAACCTATTAAAATTGAACCTACAATAATTCCAAACATTCCTGCTACTAAAAACAAAGATAGTTCAGCTTTCATTTTTGGTAACTCATCTAAAATATGAAAACTCAATATTTTAATAGAATCTTTCAAACTTTTTTTAAAGGGTAAAATTAGAAAAGTCATCAAAAGAGAAAAGGAAGAAATTAGAATTATTACCTTCATTTGGGGATAAAAATAGTTAGTGAAGAGAACCAATAAAGCTAATAAAAAAGGTAAATATAAAGACTCAAAAGATAAAGGATATCCTGAAAAGTCATCAATATTAAATTTCTTATTTTTAATTATTTCAAAATAAGTTATTAAAAAAGCAATAGAAGATAAAACTATTCCATTTAAAATAATTATTGAAGTATCAAGTTTTGGAGCATAAGTAATAGCCGCTGCAAAAGCTACAAAAAAAGGTGACCAGTAAGCATCACTTGCAAACGCTCTTGTTAATAAAACTATTTGAGATGAACTTAACGGTGCTTTTTTATACATTTTATCTGCAACTAAAATAAGTGATGAAAGATTTATAACTGAACCAAAAAGATGAACTCCTAAATAGGTTTTAATAAAAGCTTGTTTTCCTTTTGGTAAAGTTGATTTTTCTTTTTTAGGAGTGGCTATTAGTCTTAAAAATCCAACTCCAATAAGAAGAGTTAATAAATACTGATTTACTGTAAATATCTTCACATAATTTATCTTATATCCAAAATAGATGCAAATTAAAAAACAAATTAGACTTAGAAATAAAAGTATTAATACAATCTTTTTACCTTGTAAAGAAAAAAATAGAAGTAAAAAGGCAATCCAAGCTAAACTTCCAGATACTATCAAAAAATCATTTTGAAAAAAGTATGAATAAATAGTTGTAACAAACGATAAAAATATCAGTACTCCTGAAGTTTTTGATAAGAACATCATTTTATCTTAACTTTTTTTAAAAAAATAGATAAATAAATACCAATAGATATAAATATTATTCCTATTATATGATAACCTTGCATTAGCTCGCCTAAGAATATATAGGCTAAAACTGCTCCAAAAATAGGCATTAAATGAGTAAACTGACCAGCTTTATTTGCTCCTAATTCAAGAATTGCTCTATTCCAAAAATAAAAAGAGAGTATCGATGGGAAAATTACAATATAAATCATTGAATAAAAAACTTCTTCATTATTCAAAAAACTAAATTCAAAACTATATCCTTGAAAAATAAAAGCAATAAATAAAATAAATGTTCCCAATAATGTTGTGATTGAAAAAAACTCAAAGGAATTTAACTCTTTTGGTTTATATTTCAATAAAACAGAATATAAAGCCCAATCTACAGAAGCTGCGATTATCCACAAATCTCCAATTGTAAATTCTAAGTCTAGAATATGATTTATTTGACCTTTTAGAATTAGATAAATTACTCCAAAAGTAGATATTAAAACCCCTAAAAATTGTATTTTTGTAATTATTGTTTTAAAAATAAAAGCTGAAAAAATTATAATAAAAATAGGCGTACTTGAATTTATCAACAAAGCATTCGTTGCAGTTGTAGTTTGTAAACCATAATATAAAAAAGTATTAAAACCTGATATTGCTAAAGTGGCTAAAACCAAAAGAACCAGATACTCTTTTTTAAATACTTTTAAAATATTTTTGTAGTGAATTAAAATATACGGTAATAAAATAATAAAAACAAAAAACCATCTAAAAAAAGAGAGTTGCAGAGGCTCAATACTATTTGAAACTAACCTTCCAAAAATAAAATTCCCTGACCAAAAAAGAACAGTTAAAACTAAAAAAATATAATATTTGATAAATTGCATTAAAATCTTATCCTTAAAACTTGCTCTATTTTTTAAAAATTTATTATATACAAATTGAGTATAATCCAAATAAAAAAGGATTCTTTTGATAAGACTTGGTTCAAATTCACCAACACGTGCATTAATTTTAAAAAACGCTAGAATTGATTTTATTCAAAATGGCGGAAATTTTGATGAAGATTCAATAACTACAACGGACCCAAAATCATTTTGTTATGAAGCAACAAAAGGAAAGTTTGATGAACTTTATAAAAAATATGGTATTGAAGAGATGCCCTTACTTGTAGCCGATAGTGTTGTGACTTGTGAGGGAAAACTCTTAAGAAAAGCAAAAGATTTAAACGATGCGGAATTTATGCTTGAACTTCAAAGCGGTAATAAAACTAGTGTTATTACTTGTATGATTTATAAATCTAAAGAAAAAGAGATAATTGACATTTCAATTACTACTTATGAATTTAAAAAATTTGATAAAAAACATATGCAAAATTATTTGGATTCTGGCGTTTGTTTTGGAAAAGCTGGAGCTATTATGGTTGAGGGATTTTGTAAACCTTATATCAAAAATGTACTTGGATTTGAAAGTACTGCTATGGGACTATGTGTTGAGAAACTACAGATGTTTATTTAATTTAAGAAAAAAGTATTCTCTTAAATTTTTTAGTTATTAAAAAGATTTTTGATAATTGAATTAATACCAATATGAAGATTATAAGTAGCCACAGGAAAATCTAAAATATCTTCATTTGTAATATTAATTCTATTTTGAAGTAAATAATTTTCTACCTCTTCTACGTTGATAAATTTGTAATTTTTATTCTGATATTTTGTTCTTAAAAGTTGATTTTCTTCATTACTTTGTTTAATAATAAAATATAACACTCTCAAGCAAACCAAATCAGCCCATCTAAAAAATAGCTCACTATCTAAAATGTCAACCTTTTCACCTTCAGGAGTAAAAAGTAATTTTTCTTCTTTTAGTGGAAAAAGAAGAGTTAAAATAATTCTCACATAGGGAATAATTTTTTCTTTCCAAAAATCTGCTTCATCACTATTATTCAATTTCTCAGCTAATACTCTTAATACCTCATCTTTTGTACTATTTTGTAATAAATAACTAAAATTACTCATTATTTGATCCTTAAAACTAATTGCTCAGCTAACAACCCAAGACTTTGTTCAACCTGTTTTGTATCACCGTGATCAATAAAAAAATCTTCATATTCAAAAGATGTAATTTTTATATTTTGAATATCTATTTCATTTAAAACTTCTAAAATAGCACTTGAAACACCGCCTTGCTTTTGAGAATCTGAAAATATATACCAATCATTATATTTATTTGATAACTCAATTAAACAATCTTTATCTATTGGTTTTACAAATCTTAAATCCAAAATTGCTATTTCTTCATCGTGTAAAGCTTCAGTATCAATTGCTCTATTTACTCCTGCACCATATCCAATAAATAACTTATTTGAAGCTCCTGTTTTAAGAAGTTCTGCTTTTCCTAAATCAAACTTACTAGAAGTAAACTCTAATTCTTTAAAAGCGCCTCTTGGATATCTAATAGCACATGGACTATTTAAAGTATATGCAAATTCTAACCCCAACTCTAAGGTTTTGTTATCTCTAGGAGCAAATAAAATCATATTTGGAATGAATCTTAAAAAAGAAATATCAAAAACTCCTTGATGTGTTTCTCCATCATTTCCAACAATTCCTGCTCTATCCATTGCAAAAACAACAGGAAGATTCATCAAACAAACATCATGGATTATTTGATCAAATCCTCTTTGTAGAAAGGTTGAATAAATAGTAATATATGGTTTAAACCCCTCTTTTGCCATAGCTGCCATTGAAGTGATTGCATGTTGTTCAGCAATTGCAACATCCCAAAATCTATCAGGGAAGTTTTCCATAAGCTTATTTATTCCTGTACCACTTGGCATTGCCGCAGTTACTCCAACAATATTTTCATATTTTGTAGCCAATTTATTTAAAGCATCTGCAAAAACAGCTGTTGCTGATTTTGGTGTCTCTTTTTTTACAAATTCTCCATCTTCAACATTAAATGGACCTACTCCATGCCAATGCTCGTGTTGTCCTTCTGCTATTTTGTAACCTTTCCCTTTTACTGTTCTTGCATGAACAATAACAGGTTTTTTCATAGCTTTTGCAATTTGTAAAGTATCAATAATTTCAGCAATATCATGTCCATCAATAGGACCTATATAATCTATTCCCATTTCTTCAAATAAAATTCCAGGAGTTATAAGTTTCATAGCTTCTTCCATTCTTTTGGCTATGTATGTAGTTCCCTCTGGCATATTTTTTTTGATAAATTTATCAACTTTTGTTTTAAAACCTTGATAATATTTACCTGCAAGAAGTTTTGAAAGATATTTTGAAATTGCCCCAATTGGTTTTGCAATTGACATTTCATTATCATTTAAAATAATTACAACTGGAAGTTTAATATCACCTAACTCATTTAAAGCTTCATAAACCATTCCAGCAGTCATTGAACCATCTCCAATCATAACAACAGGAACTCTATTTTCTTTCTTAAGAGATATTGCTTTAGCAGCTCCCACAGCTAATGAAATAGATGTTGAACTATGACCTGCAACAAAATAATCAGCAGGACTCTCATTTGGTTTCGTAAAACCACTAAGCCCTCCAAATTGTCTTACTGTTTCAAACTCTTCCCAACGACCAGTTAAAAGTTTGTGAGGATAACATTGATGAGAAACGTCAAAAATAAAAGGATCACAATATGCATCAAATACATAATGCATTCCAAGAGTTAACTCAACCGCTCCAAGTGTAGATGAAAAATGTCCACCCTTCCTTGATACCACATCAATAATTCTATCTCTTATCTCTTGTGATAGTGTTTCTAACTCTTTTACTGATTTATCTTTTATTTCCATTTGTTTTCGATACTTTATTTTAAATTTTCTAATACTTCATCTAGTTGTTCAAATACTTTTGTATTTTGCTCATTTCTTCCTATTGTAATTCTTATTGCATTTTGTCCATATCCAGTTAAATCTCGAACAATTACTCCTTTTTCAAGAAGTTTTTGAGCAATAGTTCTTGAGATAAACTTATTGCCAAATTTTATTGTTATAAAATTTGTATATGAAGGGATGTACTCAAAACCTTTAGATTCTGCATACTTCTCATATCTTTTCATTTCTTCAAAATTTTTGCTAATACACTCTGTTACAAATTCTTCATCTTTTAAGGCTTCAATAGCAGCGGCAAGCGTTAAAGTCGTGATATTAAAAGGTGCTCTTAATTTGTAAAAAGCGTTTATAATCTCAGGTTGAGCTAATCCATAACCAACTCTCATTCCTCCAAGTGCATAAGCTTTTGAAAAAGTTCCTAAATAGATTGCATTTGGAAAATTAGCAATCAAATCTTTTGGAATAATTCTTTTTTTCTCATCTTTAAATGAAGCATACTCTTGATACGCTCCATCAACCACAACTAAAGTTTCTTTATCAACTGTTTCTAAAAAAGCATAAACATCTTCTTTATCCAAACATTCACCTAATGGATTATTTGGTAAACACAAAAATATAACATCTGCACCATGTTCTTTATAAAGTTCTGAGAATTGTTCTAAATTATGTTGCTCATCTTCAGTTTTAATGATTTTTGCACCTATTTGTTTTCCATAAATCTCATACATGGCAAATGTTGTTTTTGCCATTAAAATTTTAGAATCTTTTTCACATTTTGCATGAACACAGTACTCTAAAATTTGGTCACTTCCAGAACCAATAATCACATGCTTACTTGTAAGATCAAATTTTTTTGCTAAAGCTTCTTTTAACTCATACATAGAATCATCTGGATAAATAAACATATTTTCGACTAATCCTTTGATTTTTTCAACAACTTTAGGGCTAGTTCCATAAGGATTCTCATTTGAAGCCAATTTTATAACATCATTTGGATTTATTCCAAATTCTCGAACAACTAATTCTATTGGTTTTCCAGCTTCATAAGTTGTAACATTTTCTAATACTTGATTAAATTGCATTTACATTTCCTATTTTTTTATTAAATATCATTTATTTCTTTTACATAAGAACCTAAAACTTTAACACTATTAGTGTGTTTTTCTAGTACTTTTTTAACATTTTCATCATTTTTATGACCATCAAAATCAATAAAAAAGATTGAATTTCCCTCGACAATGTGTGATTTTATTTTTGTGAGATTAATTCCAGCTTCATTGAAATCCGTTAAAAACTGAACTAAAACTCCTTGTCTATCAGGGAATTTCACTAAAATAGATGTTTTATCATTTCCACTTTGAGCATTTTCAAAATCACTAATTATAAAAAATCTAGTTTTATTGTTATCTTTATCTTCAATATTTTCAAATAAAATTGGAAGATTATGTAATTTTGCTCCAACATGTGGGCAAATTGCTGCACTTCCTTTTTCATTTGCTGCTATTTTTGCAGCTTTTGTTGTTGATTCAATTGGTATAAGTTCAACTTCATCTAAACCAAAATTTGCTAAAAACTTTCTACACTGTTCAAAGGCAATATCTTTTGAATAGATTCTTTTTATATCACTTACTTTATCACAAGTACTTGCTAGTGTATGATGAATATTTAAAACAACTTCAGCAATAATTTTTAAGTTATAGTTACTTAAACAATTTATGGTATCAGTAACTATTCCATTTGATGAATTTTCAATTGGAACAACACCAAATTTTACTTTTTTTGTATCAACTTCTCTAAAAATTCCCTTGATTGAGCTAATAGGAATATATGAACTCATTGCACCAAATCGCCCTTCAGCCGCTTGATGGGTAAAACTTCCTTCTGGTCCTAGATATGCTATATTTTCTGGTAATTCAATATTTCTTGAAATTGCAAAAATCTCTAAGAACAGAGCTTCAATTGCACTTCTATTTAAAAGTCCTTTATTTTCATTATTAATTTTTTCAAGCCTATCAATAATTGATTTTTCTCTTTCAGGTCTATAAATTGCTCCACCGCTTTTTGCTTTTAAAGCTCCAACTTCATGAACAATTTTCATTCTTTGATTTATTAAATCAAGTAATGTATTATCAATATTATCAAGTTTGTTTCTAAGTTCTAATAATCCATCTTCGTTAGTCATAGATACCCTTTTATTTTATAAACTCTTCTTCTAAAGCAATAATATCTTCAAAAGTTTCTCTTCTTCTTATAAGTCTATCAACACCGTTTTCAATAGCAATTTCAGCAACTTTTCCTCTTGTGTTATAGTTACTTGACATTGTAAATCCGTAAGCACCAGCACTATAAATAGCAACTAAATCATTATGTTGAGTTTTTGGTAATTCTACATTTTTTGCAAAAAAGTCTCCACTTTCACAAACAGGACCTACAAGATTGCAGTCGCTAAACTCTTGATTATCATTTAAAACTTCTATTTTATGATAAGCGTTATATAAAGATGGTCTGATTAAATCGTTCATAGCTCCATCAACAATAACAAATCTTTTATTTCCATTTATTTTTTCATATAAAACTTTTGTTACGAAAGTTCCAGCATTTCCAACCATAAATCTTCCTGGTTCACAAATAATTGTAATATCTAAACCAAACATATTTTCTAAAATAGATTGAGCATATTCATTTGTATCAATTAAAGTCTCATCTTTGTAAACAATACCAAGTCCTCCACCAACATCAATAAATGATAATTCAATTTTTATAGCTTTTAAATTTCTTACTAAATCTGTAATAATTTTTACAGATTCTTTTATTGGTTGAAGTTGAGTAAGTTGTGAACCAATATGACAGTGCATTCCCACAGGCTCAAGATTTTCAGAGTTTTTACATTGAATATACATTCTTTTTGCTGTATCAATATCAACTCCAAATTTATTTTCATGTAATCCCGTTGAAATATATGGATGTGTTTGTGGATCAATATTTGGATTTACTCTTATTGAAATTCTTGCAGTTTTGCCTAGCTCTTTTGCAATTAATTCAACTCTATTTAACTCTGCATCACTTTCAACATTTATCATTAAAATATCAAATTCTAATGCTTGTTTTATCTCTTCATCAATTTTTCCAACTCCTGAAAAAATGATTTTGTAAGGAGGAATTCCAACTTTTAAAGCCCTTTTAACTTCACCAATACTAACACAATCAGCTCCTGCTCCAAGGTTTGATAAATGTTTAATCACAGATAAATTTGAATTTGCTTTTACTGCATATGCAATAAGTGATTTTCTAGCTCTAAATGCACCTTTTAACTCTTCATATTGTTTTGTAATATGGTCAAAATCATACACATAATAAGGTGTTTGATATTTATTTGCTAATTCTTTAAAATTTATACTCATTATTATAATTATCCTATATTTAAAATCTTAATTTAAAATTTCATTAAATTTAAAAGTAAAACTTTGTTTTAAAATACTCACACCCAAAAAATAGCTATAAAGTGTGAAATTTTGAGTGGAGTTCAAGGCGACAAGTAAATTTAAAATAGGAGCTTACTAAAGTAAGTGAGTATTTAAAATTGACTTGTCAACGCAGAAATACGCCAAAAGCTTACGCTTTATAGCTACTTTTCACCATTCCATGCAATATGTGGTTTACCTTCTTCATCAAATTTAACAGCTGGCATACCCATAATATTATATCCACAATCAACATAATGAATTTCTCCTGTAACAGCACTACTTAAATCAGAAAGTAAATACATCCCTGAATTTCCTACTTCGTGGATTGAAACATTTTTCTTAAGAGGAGCATGAGCTTCATTCCATTTAAGCATAAATCTAAAATCTCCAATCCCCGCTGCTGCTAAAGTTTTAATAGGTCCAGCACTAATTGCATTTACTCGAATGCCATCTTTTCCTAAATCTTCCGCTAAATATTTTGTTGTCATTTCTAAAGCTGCTTTTGCAACACCCATTAAATTATAATTTGGAATATATTTCGCTCCACCATAATAAGTTAATGTTAAAACTGAAGAATTATCAGATAATAGCGGTTTTAATTCTCTTACAACTTCAATTAAAGAATAAACAGAAACATCCATAGCAATGTCAAAAGCCTCTTTAGAAATATCATAAAATCTTCCTGATAATCCTTCTTTTGGTGCAAAAGCAATAGAATGTACAATAAAATCAATTTGTCCTAAATCCCTTTCTAAAGACTCTTTTAAAGCTTTTATTTCTTCAGGATTAGACACATCACAAGGATATACTAAATTTTCACTTCCAAATTCATTAGCAATTGGCACAACTCTTTTTTTTAAAGCATCATTTAAATAAGTAAATGCAATTTGAGCACCTTGTTCAGCACAAGCTTTTGCAATTCCATATGCAATAGATTTATCATTTGCAACTCCTAAAATTACACCTTTTTTACCCTTCATAAACATCTTATAAATCCTTTGTATTTTCTAAAATTTGTATAAAATCTTCTTTCTTCCAAGAAGCTGTTCCTATTAGTACACCATCTACATTTTGTATCTGGCAAATTTCTCTTACATTTTCTACTTTTACGCTTCCACCATATAAAAGTGGTTTTGATATTTTTTCTTTTATTGCATTGTGAATATTTTTTATATCATCATTTGTAGCTGTTACTCCTGTTCCAATTGCCCAAACAGGTTCATACGCCAAAATCAAATTCTCATAATTTGTATCAATTCCATCAAACTGTTCATAAATATACTCTAAAGTTTTTTCTATTCCTAGTTTTTTTACTTCTAAAGGTTCTCCGATACAATAAATAATTTTATACCCTAAATCTTTATAAAAAGAGTATTTCAAAGCTATCTCTTTTTGGGTTTCACCCAAAATGTGTCTTCTTTCACTATGACCTATTAAAATTGTTTTAATTTCAAACTCATCAAGTTGAGTAGTTCCTATTTCACCTGTATACGAACCATTAGCAGTTGCATAAGCATTTTGAGTTCCTATTGTAAAATTTGAAACAGTATTAAAAGAATCAAGTGAAGTTGATGTAGGGAATACATATACTTCACTTGAGACATTACTCCCTTTTAAATATTCATTAACTTCATTTATAAACAACGCCGTTGTTTTTCTTGTATGATTAGTTTTGAAATTACTTGCAATTATAGGCATATTAATTATCTTCTTCTAAAACCAAAGCTTTTACACCAGGTAAGATTTTCCCTTCAATAAGTTCAAGAGAAGCTCCACCCCCTGTACTTATAAATGTCATTTCATCCTCATCCCCCGTAATTCTAACAAGGTCTGCTGTATCTCCACCACCAACAACAGTTGTAGCAAATGAAGAAGCAACGGCATGGGAAATTTTTGTACTTCCTTTTGCAAATTTATCCATTTCATAAACACCCATAGGTCCATTCCACAAAATAGTATTTGCATCTTCTAAGGCTTCAGAGAATAATAAAGCAGAAGCAGGTCCAATATCAAGTCCCATCCAACCTTTTGGTATCTCTTGAATTGTTACAATCTTAGCAATTGCCTCTGCACTAAAGGCTTCTGCAGCAACAACATCAACAGGCAAATACAATTTTACCCCCAATTTTTTTGCTTCTTCCATTATTTTTAAAGCTTCAGGAATTAAATCCTCTTCAACTAAAGAATTACCTATTTCATGTCCTAATGCCTTCAAGAAAGTAAAAGCCATTCCTCCACCAATAACTATTTTATCAACCTTTGGCACAAGATTATATAAAGCCTCAAGTTTCCCAGAAACTTTTGAACCACCTACTATCGAAACAAATGGTCTTTTTGGATTGTGTACAATATGATGGAAAAATTTAATCTCTTTTGCCATTAAAAAACCTGCTGCTTTATGTTCCATATCAAAATATTTTGCAATTCCTTCAACAGATGAGTGTGCTCTATGAGAAACACCAAAGGCATCATTAATATAAACCTCAGCCATTGAAGCTAATTTTGCACTTAACTCTTCATCATTCTTTGTTTCACCTAGTTCAAACCTCATATTTTCTAACAATAAAATTTCACCTGGTTGAAGTTCCTTTGCCATTTTCAATGTTTCATCACAAATAACATTTGGAGCCATTTTTATATCTTGTTTTAAAAGGGTATGTAATCTTTTTGCAATGGGAACCAATGAAAATTCTTCTTCAAAACCACCTTTTGGTCTTCCAAAATGAGATGCCAAAATAACAGAACAATCATTATCAATACAATACCTAATAGTATTTAATGCACTTCTTATTCTTCTATCATCAGTGATATTATTGTACTCATCCATAGGTACATTAAAATCACATCTTATAAATACTTTTTTACCAGTAATATCAATATTTTTAATTTCTTGTAATTTCAATTTATTTCCTTAGTTAAAAAATTATTTAGTTGCTACTAGGATACCCATTTCTACGAGTCTTGTAGAGTATCCCCATTCATTGTCATACCAAGATAAAACTTTTACCATATTTCCTTCAATTACTTGAATTGTATCCAAAGGAACTACTGTTGATAATGTTTCACCGTTAAAATCAGAACTTACTCTATACTCTTCATCAATTCCTAAGATTCCATTTAAATTACCAAGAGCTGAAGCTTTAAATGCAGCAATTACTTCTTCTTTAGTTACATCTTTTTTAAGAGTTACTGTTAAATCTACTAAAGAAACATTTGGAGTTGGAACTCTGATTGCTTGACCGTTTAATTTACCTTTTAAGTGAGGCATTACTAATCCAATAGCTTTAGCAGCACCTGTACTTGATGGAGTTAAGTTAGTTGCTCCTGCTCTTCCTTTTCTTGGATCTTTTTTATCTTTTGCATCTAAAATTGGTTGAGAACTTGTATAAGAGTGAATTGTAGTCATTAGTCCTTTTTCAATTCCAAATGCTTCATCAAGCACTTTAGCAACAGGCGCTAAACCGTTAGTAGTACAAGATGCGTTTGAAATAATTGACTCTCCTGCATAAGTATTCTCATTTGCTCCTATTACAAATGTTGGAGTATCATCTTTTGCAGGTGCAGAAATAACTACTTTTTTAACACCATTATCAATAAATGCTTGGCAAGATTCTTGTGTTAAAAATGCACCTGTACACTCTAAAACTACATCTGCACCATGAGAAGCAAAATCTAATTTAGAAGGATCTCTTTCACTTAATAGTTTTGCTTTATCTTTCCCAATATAAACATATCCATTCTCAACTTTTACATCTAACCTAGGTCCGTGAACTGTATCGTATTTTAAATTATATTGAATCATCTCTTCACTACCACTAGCATTAATAGCAACTAATTCAACATCATCTCTACTTGCAACAATTCTTGCAACACATCTACCGATTCTTCCTAAACCATTTATTGCAACTTTAACAGCCATATTTTCCCTTTAAATAAATCTAATTGTAGATATTTTATCGAAAAATTGCTATAATAATATTTAAGTATATTACAAAGGTTTTAAATAGGTGCGAATTGCAATATTTGGTGGAAGTTTTGACCCAGTTCATATAGCTCATGAGGCTATAGTAAAAACTGCTTTAGAAAAACTGGATATTGATAGGCTAATTATTGTTCCTACATATTTGAATCCCTTTAAAGATAGCTTCTATTTGGAACCTACAACTCGATTTGAACTATTAAAAAAGGTTTTTCGAAAATTTGAAAAAGTTGAAATTTCTGATTATGAAATAAATCAAGAAAAGTTAAGTTATACAATAAATACTATAAAATATCTAAATGACTTATATCATCCTTCTAAAATTTATTTGATTTTAGGTGAAGATAATATAAAGAATCTGGATAATTGGTATAAAATTGAGGATTTAAGAGAAATTGTAGAGTTTGTAGTGGCAAAGAGAAAAGGTTTCAAAACTATGGAAGCTAAGAAGTTTAGAAATTTGGATATAAATATTAATATTAGTTCTTCCTCTTTAAGGGATAAAATTGATATAAAATTTATTCCAATTGAAATTAAAGATGATATATTAAATCTTAAGAAAAGGTAAAAGTTTTTGAATACTAGATTAGAAAACATAAAAAAGATATTAGATGATAAAAAAGCGGAAAATATAGAAATTATTGATTTGAAATCAAAAGACTATATAGTTGATTATGTTGTTATTGCTACAACATTAAATCCAAAACATGGTTTTGCATTATTAAACTATTTAAAAAGTGATTTAAAACCTCAAGGTGAAGAGTTTTTAAGGGTTGATGAAGATGATGAATGGACAATTATCGATTTAGGGGATATGTTTATACATTTAATGAGCGAAAAATATAGAATAAAATACTCTTTAGAAGAGTTGTTATCTAAATTGGGTACAAAAGAAGAATAAGAGGAGGGAAAAATTACTTTTCTCCCCCTCTCATAATTTTGTTATAATTAGAAGCAGCATCTCTAGCACCACCCATATTATCGCTATAAATAGCATAACCTACAATCAGAACAAGAATTATAATAATCCATTTCATTACATAATCTCCCGCGCTTTAATTCCCAACAAGGACAGCCCAACATTAATACTTAATGCTGCCATACTTAAAACTTTCAGATACACATTTTGCTCATCACTTCCTATAACCTTATGCTCATTATAAAATTTATGTATAGAAGAAGCCAAATTATATAAATATTCTGTAATCTTTTGCATGTCTCTTTTTATAAAAGCTTCATTTAAAATAGAACCTAAAAGTAAGGATTCATAAACTAAATTTAATCCATCTTGATTTAATTTCTCAAAACTTACATTTTCTATATCTTTTTGTGTCATCCCTACCTTAACAAAAACTTGATTAATTCTTGCGTGAGCATAATTAATATAAAAAATTGGATTTGAAGAATCTTGATTTTTTAACATATCAATATCAAATTCTAGATGTGTATCACTTTTTCTTGTTAAAAAAATAAATCTTAGAGCATCTGCTCCTATCTCTTCTGTGATATCAGACATCAATATTACATTTCCAGCTCTTTTACTCATCTTATATGGCTCTCCACCTTTTAAGAGTTGAACCATTTGAGATAAAATAACCTCTAACTTTGAAGAATCATTCCCTAAAAATTCAATTGCAGCTTTTACTCTTGAGATATATCCATGATGATCTGCACCCCAAATATTTATATATCTATCATATTTTCTATCATATTTATTTTTATGATAAATAATATCTCCAGCTAAATAAGTAGGTATTCCATTATCTCTTACAACAACCCTATCTGAGTCATCCCCATATTGAGTTGATTTTAAGTAAATTTTATCACTTTTTTCATATAAAGAACCATTTTCTTGCAACACTTTTTTTGTTGAATCCCAAGATGGATATAAGGATTTCTCAGATACAAAATTATCAAAAGTTATACCTAGATCTTTCAAATCTTTAATTATTATATCCATAACTAAATCTTTAGAAAAAAATGCTATTTCTTTAAATCTTGATTCATTATAAATAATATCTTTTCCAAATTTTTCTATTACAATATTTGCAATATCAATTAGATATTCACCTCTATAATAAGTTTCAGGATAAACTACATCTTCTTTAAAAATAAAATCTCTAGCAGCCAACGAAACTGATAACCCTAACAAATCCATCTGAGCACCAGCATCATTAATGTAATATTCAGTAGTTATATCAAAACCTAGATATTTTCCAACCCTAGCTAAAGAATCACCAGCAATTGCACCTCTTGCGTGTCCAATATGAAGAGGACCTGTAGGATTTGCAGAAACATATTCCAATAAAATCTTTTCATTTTTTTTATCTTCTTTAGCAAACTCATTTTTTTTATTTAATGCATTATTCACTAAAGACTCTAAAAAAGATACTGATAATTTAAAATTAACAAATCCCTTCACTGATTCAACTTTTTCAAACATCGAACTATTACTAAATTTTAAAACTAATTCTTCAGCAATAACTATTGGAGATTTTCTCAATTCCCTAGCTAATGAAAAAGCCACAGGAGTAGAATAATGTCCCAAAGATATGTCTTTCGGTTTTTCTAAAACAACACTAGTCTGTAATGTTGTTTCAATAAATTCTTTTACTAAATTTTGCAATAGTTTCTCTTAAGCTTGTTTTGTTTCATTTTTATCAGACACATTAACTTCTGATTTTTTCTCTATTTCATCAGCTTTTTTAACTTCGGCTATATCATCTTCATCATCTTTTACAGCTTTTTTGAAATTCTTAATCCCTGAACCTAAACCTTTTGCTAGTTCTGGTATTTTTTTACCACCGAATAAAAGTAATACAACCAACGCAATTAATAACCACTCCATACCACCTGGCATACTCATGACTTATCCTTATTCTATTTATTTTGTATCTCATTATAACTATATAATGCTTAAAAAAATTTTGATTACTCTATTTTAAAAAAAATTGAACCAACTTATATCCACTACCAGCTGCAATTATAGTTCCTATTAAATTTAGCGAAATATTTAAAATCGCAAGATAAATTGACGTTCCAAAAAGTAAATAAGTCTCTATTGCAAAGGTAGAATATGTAGTTAATGCACCTAAAAAACCTGTTGTTAAAAAAGACTTAATATTTATAGATACAGTATAATGAGAGAAATAGGCTATTAAAATACCTATTATGAATGAACCAAATAAATTTACTAATAAAATACCCAAAGGAAACTCTAAAGGAATATGCTTATTCGTAAAATGAACAGCATACGCTCTAGCAATAGCACCTAGAAATCCACCAAACCCTATAGCCAAAAGAGTTTGCCAACTAAGAGACATAATTTTTATACTCTTTATTAAATACTTCTCTCATTTTTTCTTCTGTTTCTTCAAACCATGTTGTATCTTTTGAAGCTTGAATGGTATCTAAAAACACGACTTTTACAATTCCTGGTGCTGCTTTTAAACTTTTAGAATCAACAATATTTCTTGTATTAAATAAAACTATAGGTTGAATTCTCAAATTATATTTATTAGCAACCATTTTTGCACCTGGTTTAAAGCTTCCCATTGATTTTCCATCACTTCTTGTTCCTTCTGGAAACATAGCAATAGGTCTTCCTTTATCCAATCTATCTTTTGCTTCTTTTAATAAATGTATAATCCCAGCTTTATTTTCTCTATCTACACTTATCATTTTAGGTGCTTTTATAATATGTCCAAAAAAGAATAAATCTGTTATCTCTTTTTTAGCAACCCAAGCTAAATCTCTTGAATGAATATATTCAATAACAATAATATCTAGTAAAGATTGATGATTCATCAAAACCATATCACATGACTCATCAAGAGCTCCTTGTGTTTCTAACTTTATACCTAAAAGAAACATTTGGAAAGACATCCAAGCTTTTATAACTTTATGCGTGTGATTTTTAAACATATACATCAAAACAACTGTAATTGCCACAGTTATTGAGAATTGTATAAAAAGTATTATTCCTCTAATTCGTCCCAAAACTTTCTTCCTTTATCCAACCAATAAATCCATTATCTAAACCTAAAACTTTTATAAAACCATTTTTATTATCTAAAACTTCTACTTTTTGTTCCTTCTCAACTTTAAAAAAGATTGTTGAATTTTTTGTAGGTAAAATATAAACAAAAGAATCTTTACTAACAATACCTGTCTTATTTGGTAAATTATAAAATACCGCAATTATAAAGAATATTGAAGTTACAAAGAACAATATCTTTTTCCTTTTCCAAATAAATAGCATTAAAAAAAGAATAAAAACAACTATTGCAGCAACTTTTTTGTATTTCTCAAATGTAGAATCGTTTGGATTCAAGTCAGTTTGGGTGCTTACTAATTCATTTTGTAAAATCAAAGGTATTTTTACATCTTTTAAACTTTTTGTACTTGTATTGAAATATGTAAAGACCAAATTTTTTTGATAAATAGGTGTCACAAAATAATAAACAAGATTTTGTGTTCCCCCTATTTCTTTAATCGCTGAGACACCTTGTTCTTCAATATTTTTTAATTTAAAATCCTCTAGATTTGAATTTAACCCATCAATATCAATTATAGTTAAAGCTTCTTTATTATTATATTGTTTTGTTTTATACGCTTTTAAAACTACTTTTTCTGCAATTAAATTTGAAAACCTATCATCGCCTTTCCCCACATCTGAATATCTAATAGGAGTACCTGATAGTAAACTTTCATCAATCAATACATTATTGTTCGTTAATTTTACACTTATATCTGGAATTTTAAAATTACTACTTTTTACTTTAAAATAATAACTATTTTCATAAGTATCTTCTGAAATCTTCTTCCAAGGGTTATTTGGATTTATAACATTTATATTTGAAGCATTAAAAAAAGAGGTTGATAAATTATCAAAATCATTTGTTGTAATTAAAGCTTTAACAATGACTTCAAATTTTTCATTTTTATAAACATTATTTGGAATTTTTTTATAAGATAAATACAAATTTTTTGCAGCAAAGAGATTTATAGATAAGAAGATGTTTAATAAAATTATTAGAATAAATGTTTTTTTCATTTTACTTTTTCACAAAAAGAGATTTTCATCTCTCTATTGCAAAAAACCCTTTAGCATATTTACACCATCAGTTGAACCTAATATTGTTTCAATTGCACGTTCAGGGTGAGGCATTAAACCAAAAACATTTTTTTGTTTATTACAAATACCAGCAATATTTGATATTGAGCCATTCATGTTTACTAAATTTCCATCTTTATCACAATATTTTAAAAGAATTTGATTATTATCTTCTAACTCTTTTAATCCATTCGCATCAATATAATAATTACCATCATGGTGTGCAACAGGAATATTAACTATTTCATCTCTTTTCATTAAAGATAAAAATTTATTATCAGTATTAATTACTTTTAACGTATGATATTTTGAAATAAAATGTAAAGAATCATTTCTTTTCATAGCACCTGGCAATAAACCAGCTTCTAATAATATTTGAAACCCATTACAAATTCCTAAAACTTTTCCACCATTTGCAGCATATTCTTGAACAGAATCCATAATGTCAGCAAACCTAGCTATTGCTCCACTTCTTAAATAATCTCCATAAGAAAATCCACCAGGAATTACCAACAACTCTGTATCCACAGGAATAGTTTTTTCTTTATGCCAAATAATTTCTACATCACAGCCTAATTGTTCAAATGCATATTTTGTGTCATATTCACAGTTTGTTCCAGGAAATTGTAAAACTGAAATCTTCATAATTAACCTACTATTTCTATATCATAATCTTCAATAACTGTATTCGCTAAAAGTTTCTGACACATTTTTGTAACTTCTTCTTTTGCTGATACTTCATTTGAAGAATTTAACTCAATAATAATTTGCTTACCAATTCTTACATTTTTTACTATTTCTTTAAAACCTAATGTATCTAAAGCGTGATGCGTTGCTTTACCTTGATCATCAAGAACACCTTGTTTTAATCCTACATTTACAATTGCTTTCATTTATCACCTTCAATTTATATTTTCGCGATTATACCTAAAACCACCTTTAGTGATTTAAGATAAAAGAGTCTACAAACTATTCTTTAAAATTATTTACTTAGCCTTTTGAGAATAGTCGTATATCCACTTAGAATTTTGTTTTTAATCTCTTGTGGGACATTTACTTCTAATTTTTCACCTATTTTAAGCTCTTTTGCTTTTTCTTTCCAATTTTCTACTTTTCCAAAATCTCTAAGAATTTGTTTATCCATAGAGATATAATTTTGAACATCAAAATCTTCTTTTGAAATAAATCTCGAACTTTCAGGAGTTAAAACTTCATCACCTAAAACCCATTCACCCTTAGAATTAACAAAAATTTCAAATTTAGTATCAACCACAATAATACCTCTATCTTCAGCAAATTTAGTAAAATCTTTGAACAATTTTTCTAAACTTGATACAATTTCAGGAAAAGTTTCTCTAACTTTTGCAGAATTTAAGGGTTCATCTTTAACCCCTTTAGTTGTTGGAGTAAATATAGGTGTACTAAATTTATACCATTGTGGTAAATCTGAAGCTAAGTCTAAACCGTAAGGGTCTTTCCCATTTTGACATGCGTCAAAAAGAGAACCCGTCAAATAATTTCTAAAAATTAATTCAAACTGAACTATTTCTCCATCAATATTAGCTTCTAAAGGTTTACACAATTCCATTAGTTGACATCTTGGAGCAATTTTTAAAGATTGGTCTACTGTTTCTGATAAAATTGCTGTTCTAATTCCAGCTTGTTTAGCAAATAAAGCTCCATTATTAGAAATAGCTGTTTGAGATACACCTTTCCCTTCAATTGTAAGATTTAACGGAATATCAAACACTGAACAACGATCACTTCTTACTAAAAGTACTTTTGGCTGATTCCCTTCACAAGTATAAAGATCTGCATTTTTACCAATATAAAATAGGTTATATCCTAACTCTTCAAGTTCAAGAATACCTTTTTGAGATGTAATCTTCTTTGATTCAGGCCAAAGACCAAGTTTTGTAATTTCACTTATTTTCATTCAGTTTCCTATTATTTATTCATAATTATTAAACTTTTCAAGATTGCTACTGAAGTATTCAATTGATTATCTTCTAATAAATCTTCACCTGTAATTACTTTTTTAGTTTCATTATTTAATATTTTCTCTTCTTTTTTTACATCATTTACTTTTTCAAGTTCTCCTTCAAGATGTTTTTTTAAGTCAGCTTCTTTTATTTTGAAAGAGTTATCTTCACTTTGTGTTACTTTTCCAGATTGAACAATGATATCAGGAGTAACTCCTGTTGCTTGAATAGTTCGTCCGCTCGGTAGATAATATTTAGCAATTGTTAATTTTATATTTTCTGTTTTTTCATTATCAATAGGTAAAACAGCTTGAACAGAACCTTTTCCAAAAGTTTTCTCTCCAACAATAACTGCTCGCTTATGATCTTGCAAAGAACCACTTACAATCTCAGAAGCTGAAGCAGAGCCTTCATTTACAAGGACAACTAAAGGTAATTTACTTTTTGTATTTGAACTTGAAGCCTCAAATTTTTCTTCATCTTCAGCACTTCTACCTTTTTGAGAAACAATAACACCTTTATCAACAAATAAGTCAACTACACCTATAGCCTGATTTAATAGTCCTCCTGGATTATTTCTCAAATCTAAAATAAATCCTTTTATATTTTTGTTTTCTTGAATTATTTTCTCTAAATCTTCCGTAACTTTTGTATCAAAGCTAGAGACTCTAAGATATAACAAATCTTCTTTTTCTACTGTTTTTGCAAAAACAGATTGAATTTTTATAATATCTCTTTGCATTTTTATCTCTAAAGGTTTTAATTCACCTTTTCTTACAACTGTAATTTTAATATCAGTTTTCGGCTCACCTCTCATTAAATTAACAGCTTCATCCAATGTCATACCAATAGTAGATATTTCATTTATTTTTAAAATAATATCTGAAGCTTTTACACCAGCTTTAAAGGCAGGACTATCATCTATGGGAGAGATAATAGTCAAAGCACCATCTCTCATACCAACAGTAATTCCTAAACCACCAAATTCACCTTTTGTTTGAATATTCATCTCTCTTGATGCTTTTTTATCCAAATAGTTAGAATGGGCATCTAACTCTTGCATCAAACCTTTTAATGCTTTATCAACTATCTCTTGAAGTTTAATATCATCAACATAATATTTTTCAACAGTACCTATTACTTTTGTCAATTTTGACAACGATTCGAATCTTGTTTGCTCTTGCTCTGCAGCGACATCTTCTTTTGCAAAAAGTGCTTGTGATAAAATTAGTGAAATAGTAGTTGCTAAAAATAATCTCTTCATATCTTTATATAACCTTTTGAATTTATAGAGAAATATTATACAAAAAAGTTTATAAAAGTAAGATTTTATTAAAAATTTTGTACCATATCAACTACTTTAGAAAAAGGTTAGAAAAATGAGTATAAAAGAAAATGTTGATTATGTTAAAAATGAGCTCAGTAGCGAAGAAAAATTTTTAGAAAATTTCGTAAAAGGTGAAAGATTTTTTAAAAAGTATAGAACATTAATCTTTACATTTATAGCTATAGCTATTTTAGTGACTATAGGAATGCTAGTTAAACAAAAAATTGAGGAATCAAATAAACTTGAAGCAAATATAGCTTTTAATAAATTTTTAGAAAATGCAGATGAAAAAGAACTTTTTATAATCAAAGATAAAAATGAAAAACTTTATGAAATAGCTCTATTTTTAAAAGCGAAAAGAGAAAATAAAACAAGTGAAGTAAATATTCCTATGTTAAAAGAGTTGTCAAAATTTCAACAATCAACTACTAACAAAAATTTAGAAGAATTAAATACTTTATCTATGCAAAATGATTTTTTATTAAAAGAGTTTGCAATTTTCAACAAGGCATTATTATTATCAAATGATGGTAAATATGAAGAAGCAAAAGAAGCTTTAAAACAAATTCCACAAACATCTAAAGCCTCTGAATTTGCAAATTTACTAAACCACTATTTACTTACGAAATAAGGAAAAAACATGAAATATTTTTTAATTTCATTATCAGCAATAATTTTATTTGCAGGTTGTTCAGGGAAAAAATACTTTGAACCAGAAGACACAAGTAGTAATATCGAATTAAACAAAGAATCAATATCTGCATCTATTGTTTCAATGAATAAAATTGGTGCAACATTAGACAATAATAAAGTGTTAACAAAAAATGGTATTTCATCATTTGAGTTACCAGAAGGATTTGAGTTTTTAAACACAACAGAAGATGGAAAGATAATTGCTACTAATTATAAAAATAAAATCTTAGTTGGTGATCAAGAAAAAATTGTAAAAGATGTCGTTGTAGCTGCATCTTTAAGAAATGGGAAATTAGCACTTATTTATTCTAATAATACAATTGAATTAATTGATTTTAATAGCAATAAAACTCTATTTAAGGAGTATTTACCAATATCTTTAGCCAATGACACAAGAATTACAAATCCTTATTTCATGGGTAATTTAATTCTTTTTCCTACTTTAAATGGAAAAGTAATCATAGTTTCTGCTACAAATAATGAATCAGTTAAAAATATTGCAGTTGATCCTGATAATGAATTTAACAATATAATTTCATTAAATGTAATTGAAAGTACTCAAACATTAATCGTTGCAAGTCCAAATAAAGTTGTTTCAATTTCTCCCAAAGAAGTACTTTCAAAAGAGTATGATGTAAGAGATATTGTTATAAATAAGGAAAATGTTTACATTGCAACAGTTGATGGTCATATTATTAAATTAACTGCTAATTTAGAAGAGGTTGCAAAGAAAAAATACAAATATGCAAAAATTCACACTTTAGCTTTTACTGACTCTTTATATGCTGTGGAATCTCAAGGATTTTTAATAAATATAAAAGAAGATTTTTCACAAGATACAATTTACAACTTTAGCTTTGACAATGAAGAAAGAATGATTGGAATAGGGAATAAAATATATTTTGATTCAAAATATATTACTCTCCCATAGTATAAAGAAATAAGTCTGATAATTCAGACTTATTAAATTTTTCTAAGAAAAATTTTTATTAGCTAAGAACTCAACCAAAACTGTTGCATACGAACCTTTTGGTAATATAAAGTCTAAACTACATACTTTTTTTGAAGCATCATATTTACATGAAATATTTTTGGGGAAAACTATAGCTTCTCTTCTATAACCTTTTTCTTGGATATAAATATCATCGTACTTTTCTTCTATTTTTAAAGCATCGCCCATAGCTTTAAAAACTTTTCTTCCTGGCAAAAGTCCTGTTGGAGTAATTTTTGAATTCTTAAAATCGTTTAAAATATTAGAAGTAATTACTTTTGGAGTAAATATTTTATTTTTTTCTAAATCTATAAATACATCTCCATTTAAAAGCACAAATTCATCTTTCGAAAGATTCAATCTCTCAACCAGCCATGCATTAAAAAAACTACTTTGATATGCAGAAACAAGCATTTTAGATAATTTTTTATCTTTAACTATTTCTTCTCCGTAAACAACACTTTTTGCTTTTTCAAGATTATCAGTAACTTCTTTCCCAAATCTTTGATAACCAAAATAATTTGGCATACCATCTTTTGAAATTATTTTGATGATTCTTTGAATATGATTTATATCATTAACTTCAACATTATAAAGGTTTATTTTAAATCTATTCCCCTCTAAATCGCCTATATTTAACTTTTCATTATGCAAAAAAGTATCTAAAATTTCAATTTTCTTATTTTTAAAAAGTTTAATTTCTTTTGAATATTTTTTTGGGATAGTTATATACTGAATTGTTGTTGCTCTTTTATCTTTTAATCCAGCATATCCAATCTCATTTGAAAAAACATTAAGGAATTTAGCTAATCTATCTATCAACTCCCAAGTATCACAATTTGTTTTTTGGATTTTAAGTACTAAAAAACTTCCAGCTTGAGAAAATTTTATTGGCTGTTCTTCAACTATAAAATCTTCCTCATTTTGGATAAATTTAAAATTTAGTGTTTTATCATTTTGAGGATAAAATCTTTTTATCAATTTTTAGATCTCTTTACAAATTCTTGTTCATAAACTGTTCTACACTCTGTACAAAATTTTGCAAATGGTTTTGCTTTTAATCTTCCAAGAGGAATGGTAACTCCACACATATCACAAATGCCATACGTTCCCAAAGCTATTTTTTTAAGAGACTCTTCTATTTGATTTAACTCTTCAACTTGATGATTTGCAATCATTCCTTCTGTAAAAGAGTCACTAATAAGCTCTGCATAATCCAAATCATCATTTATTTCTTGTTCTTTTAATTGGTCAATATTAGCTCTGCTATTATTTATATTTGATAAAATATTTTCTTTTCTCTCAAGTAAAATTATTTTTAACTCATCAATTTGACTTTTATTTGGCATCTCATCTCCTTAAATATTCGCGCAATTATATACTTTTTAACATATATAACATATTAAATAGTGCTTAAGATTCGGTTTTATGGCTTTTATATAAAGTTAAAGTAATAAAAAAAAGATAAGAAAATACCTTATCTAAATTTTTTAATATCTAATTTAACTCTTAATTAACTAAAAAAAGGTAGAATATTTTTTAATTTAAAAGGAGTTTATTATTACTACTTTATCAAAAAATTTCATCCTTTTCATTTGTTTTTTTTTACTTATTTTCATATATTTTATTTTTATTCATGTAAATATGAGCAATAATTATTCGTCAAAAATTAGTCTTATTACAAAACTTCCTAATATTTCTTTTTCAAATAATCTTTATGAACCTAGAATCAAAGAGTATCGAGATTTTTCATCAAATATTTATCCTTTAACTATTCCTATTTCTTATCAAGATTTTGTTTATGAGAAATAGCGTTTTTTTTAATTTCTTATTTTTACTTTTAAATAAACATAAATCAAAACATATTGCTATTTTCATAATATCTATATTAATAGTTTTCCTTATTTCATCAGTTTTGTTTATCTCAAATAGTTTAAAAAAAGAGATTTTTACTACATTAGATAACCAAAATGATTTCGTTATTCAAAAAATAAATAGCGGGAGAATAGAAAATATTCCAATACTTTGGTTGGAAGATTTTAGAGAAATAAATGGTATTTCAACTTTAGAACAAAGAGTTTATGGTCAATATTATTTTATGCCTGAAGATATTCATTTTACAATTATTGGTGTTGATTTATTTGAAGAAACAACAAATAAGAATATAAAAGAACTTTTGAGTATTTTAAATATTCCTACTTTTTTAGAAAAAGATTCTATGATAATTGGAAATGGAGTAAAAAATGTTTTTGATAAATATCACTATTTCGATTCTTATGATTTTAAACTTGAAAATAACAATTCATTAAATACAAAAATTTTTAAAGATTTACCAAAAAGTGCAAATCTTATAGCAAATGATTTAATAATCATGGATATAACTCTTGCTAAAAAAATTTTGAATTTAAATGAAAACGAGTCTACAGATATAATTTTAAATGTTCCCAATAACCTTGAAAGACAAAATGTAAAAGAACAATTGATTTTGAAACATTCAAATATAAGAATTTTAGAAAAGGAACATCTCAAAAAAGAGTATGAAAATATGTTTAACTACAAAGGAGGAATATTTCTAATTTTATTTATGGTTGTATTATTTACCTTCATTCTAATTTTATATCAAAGATATTCAATGATAAGTTCGAATGATAAAAAAGAAATAGGAATATTAAAAGCTGTGGGTTGGGGAATAAAAGATATTATTAAATTAAAAATCATAGAAAATTTTCTGGTTGGATTTATGGCATTTATTATTGGGATAATAATTGCATATATTTTTGTATTTATTTTACAAGCTCCTATTTTAAAAAATATTTTTATTGGCTTTTCAAATATTAGGAATGATTTTATTTTAAATTCATACGTTGAAATAAGCCAAATAATAACTCTATTTTTATTTTTTATGATTCCATTTTTAAGTGCTGTTTTAATTCCTGTTTGGAAGTTAGCAATTATCGATCCAATGGAAAGTATGAAATGATAAAAATTATAAATTTAAATAAAATATTTCATGAAAATACGAAAAAAGAGTTTCATGCTCTAAAAAATATAAATTTAGAAATAAAAAATTCATCTTGTGTGATTTTAAAAGGAATTAGTGGAAGTGGAAAATCAACTCTTCTGTCATTAATTGGAACTTTACAAAAACCAACAAGTGGAGATATCAAAATAGATGAAGAAAGTATTGCTAAACTTCCTGATTTACACGCTTCAAATTTTAGAGCAAAAAACTTAGGTTTTATTTTCCAAGCTTATAATTTATTTAATGAACTAAGTGTAAAAGACAATATTTCTATTCCTCTTATTCCTCTAGGTTTTTCTCAAAAAGATATAGATGAAAAAGTTTCAGAAGCTTTAAAATTATCAAATATCTTTCACAAAAAAGATGAATTAGTTTTTAATCTTTCAGGAGGAGAAAAACAAAGATGTGCAATAGCAAGAGCAATCGTCAATAATCCTGAAATCATTCTTTGTGATGAACCAACTGCAAATTTAGACTTAAATAATTCTATTAGATTTGTTGAAATATTAAAAGATTTAAAAAACCTAAATAAAACAATTATTGTGGCAAGTCATGACCCCATTTTCGATGATCTTGATTTTGTAGATAAAATTATCCATATAAAAAATGGAATAATTTGTGAATAATATTCTATTATCGAATGAAATAATCATATTTTTATTTATTCAAATTATTCTTTTTATTCTATTATCTCTCTCCTTTTATTTTTCAATATTAATTATTAAAAATTGGGATTATGATAAAACTACAAACATTCAATATAAATTGGAAAAGACTTCATATTTAGTTATTTTAATAATAAGTTTTACACTTATCGTAAAAATTTTTTTATTTCCTTATTTTGCTTATAGTTTAGATAATTTGTCAAATCTTGTTCCAGGTGCTATGTGTGCTGCTGGGATTGTTGGAGCGAATGAATTTGGACAAATAAATCTTACTTTAAAAATATTAATCCTATTTTTTATTGGAATTTGGCTAATAATAAATTTTCTTGATTTAAAAGCCAAAAATTATCCTTATACAGAAAAGAAATATTTTTTATATTTTTTTATCTTTATTCTATCTATAACAGAACTTATTTTAGATTTTCTTTTCCTAAAAAACATCTCCACAAAAGAACCTGTAATGTGTTGTTCTGTTATTTTTGGAGTAAATAATATTGGAACAAAAATTCCTTTTGATTTATCCATACCTATGCTCTTAATTCTTTTTTATCTTTTATATTTACTTATAGTATTTATTAATATTCAAAAAATTGCTCTATTAAATTTAATTACAAATTTTATATTTTTATACATAGGATACTATGCTGTAACTTATTTCTTTTCAACTTATATATATCAACTTCCTACTCATCAATGTCCATTTTGTATGCTACAAAAAGAATATACTTTTATTGGATATTTTATTTGGGGAAGTTTATTTTTAGGAACTTTTTTTGGGATTAGCTCTTATTTTTTAGATATATTAATAACAAAGAGTTTAAGTTATACATATAGATATTCTTTAATATTTAATTCTATTTTTGTATTTTTATGTTCATTCTATGTAATTAGGTATTTTTTAATTAATGGTGTATTTTTATAAAAAAAACCGTGCTAATTCAAAATTAACACGGTATTAAATATAAATTATTTATTTTCAGTTTGAGTTGTAGCAGGAGTTACTGTTTCTTCTTTTTTAACTTCAGCAGTTGGAGTTACTGTTTCTTCTTTTTTAACTTCAGCAGTCGGAGTTTGTGTAGCTGGTGCTTTTTTCTCTTCTGTACAACCTGTTAATAATGCAATAGATACCAATGTTCCTAATAAAATTTTTTTCATGGATTGCGTCCTTTTTGATTTGTTTTTTGTTTTTTGTAAAACAATGTGAAATAATACCAAAATGATTGTAGAATAATCGTGTTTATTTAGTAACTATTTTTTCCTAAATCATATATTTAGTTTCTTATTGCTAACATTCGATTTATTAAAAAATATAGGATATTTTATGAATGAACAAATAAAACAAAAATCTACATTAAGCTACTTCAATACATTCTTTTTATTTTTTGCAATATCAGTGATTATAGAGTTCTTTTATATGGGGATACTAGGTGTTGCACAAGGTACAACGCTTACAATTTTAGAATTAAGTTTATCCTTTGATAACGCTGTTGTAAATGCACTCATTTTAGCTAATATGCCACCTTTATGGAGAAGAAGATTTCTTACATGGGGAATGCTTATTGCTGTATTTGGGGTAAGGTTAATATTCCCTATTTTAATTGTTTTTGCAACAACAGAGTTAAGTTTTATAGAATCATTTAGTTTAGCAATTAATAATCCAGCTGAATATGAAAAAGTTATTATGGCTTCACATCACATAGTTATGGCATTTGGCGGAATCTTCTTATTGATGATATTTTTATCATTTTTATTTAATGAAAATAAGGATGTTCACTGGATTCAAATAATAGAGAAATATGCTTCTAGATGGTCAAGTGTAGGTGATTTAAAAATATTGATAGCTATATTAACTGTGGCAATCATTGGTTTTTATAGTCCTTCTGAAATATTAATTGATGGTGTACTAAAACAAATAGATAAAGCAGATATTATATTACCAATGATTTATGGTATTTTATTATTTCTTTCTATAGAATTTTTAAGAGGTATTCTTGAAGACGATGGAACAAAACATGATACAAAGAATGCAGAAAGTGAAAGAGAAAAAATCGAACATGTTGCAAACTCTAAACTTGCAAAAGGAGGATTAGCCTCTTTCATTTATTTAGAGCTTATTGACATGTCTTTTTCTTTTGATGGAGTTTTAGGAGCATTCGCTGTTAGTCAAAATATTATTATAATAATGTTAGGTTTAGGAGCAGGAGCATTTGCCGTTAGAAATCTCACGATATTAATGGTAGATAGAGGAACCGTTGCAGAATATAAATACCTAGAACATGGTGCAATGTGGTCAATAGGACTATTAGCTACAAGTATGATAGTTCAAATATTTGTTCATTTAGCTCATGGTTTAATAATTACATTTGCAATTATTCCAATAGCTATTGCATTTATTCATTCTATAAAAGAAAATAAGTTAAATCATGAAAATACAATAGAGATTTAGAATATTTATTTTATTTGTTAAATAATTGATAAATTGAAGAGAAATCCTCTTCGCCTTTTCCCATCATCTTCATTTTAGAGAACAGCTCTTTTGGAATTGCTGCACTATAAAGTGGTTGTTGCAAATTATATGCTAAATCTTGTAATAAATGCA
>ERZ724515.37-NODE-37-length-33591-cov-6.268488_pt1 | contig 33591 bp, 29 predicted proteins | sample MGYA00376048_ERZ724515 | MGnify/ENA primary metagenome ERZ724515 (study PRJEB28724, sample SAMN07190885) | wastewater metagenome | isolation source: influent of sewage treatment plant in Hong Hong | place: Hong Kong | collected 2016-03-17 ... | reverse complement strand
TTATTGGCCGAGCGGTGTTTAGCGGTTTACCGAAAGCCGTTGCAGAAATGAAACGTTTGATGCTGGAAGCGCGTTTGTAAGCTATCCGATTATATAAAACAAAAAGGGCAGTCGCGATGACTGCCCTTTTTTATGCGTAACGCTAAACTTCGTGTTACGCAACAGCACGTAATTCGGCTGCTTCGTCGCTATCAACGACCAAAATATTCGCTTTGCGGAAGAAGTTAAACTCGGTTGCTGATGCCCAAGTGTAAGCGCCCATCATCTTACCAATGATCACGTCACCCACATTCAGTACAGGCAGATCGATATCATCAGCCAGTACGTCAATGCTGTCACAGGTAGGGCCTGCCAGCACAGCTGGTAGCGCTTCGCCGGTCGCATAAGGTGCAGACTTCGGATAGTTGATATGATCAAACAGCTGGCCGCTGTAGCTGCCATACAAACCATCATCCAGGTAATACCACATCCTGCCAAAACGTTCAGCTTTACCCATGACGCTGGAAACAGACGTCATGCAAGGTGCGGAAATGAAACGGCCTGGTTCTGCTAACAGACGGATACCTTCCGGTGTGTTGCTCAATGCTTCACGGATCGGCGCGCAAAATTCGTAAATATCCAGATCGGCGCCATCGGCTGCGTAATTCACGGGGAACCCACCACCAATATCGAGCACTTGTAGGTTAATATTTTCGGCAGCAGCATCACGGATCAGCTGATTACAAGCGGTGATCGCTTCAACATGACGTCGTGAGTTTGGCACTTGAGAGCCAACATGGAATGACAGGCCGATAACATTAAGACCTAACTCTTTGGCTTTACGCAGCAAAGGCAGTGTGGCTTCTGGTGTGCAGCCAAACTTCTTCGACAGGTCAACTTTACTTTCCGGGTTAGGGAAGCTGACGCGTAATAGCAGCTGCGCCTTGTCTTGATAAGGAATGAACTTTTCGAGCTCAATCGGGTTATCAAATACGAAAACTTTACAGCCATATTCTAATGCGTAACGAATATCGCCATCACGCTTGATAGGGTGAGTATGAATACAATCGTCCGGATTGATCTGATTTTCTAACATCAGATCGACTTCACCGTTCGTAGCTAAATCGAAACAACAGCCTTCGGCTTTTAAGGTGGCAACTACTGCGGAATGGGGCAGCGGTTTTAAAGCATAATGCATGCGAACGCCGGGGAGGGCTTTCACTAAAGCGCGATATTGTTTACGGACAGCGGCTTGATCCAAGACCAGCAACGGTGAACCATAGGTTTCTACCAGGTCGCGATAATCCAGTTCAACAGGGACGATTTCATTATTCATTGTATGTTTACACCTCACAAAAGGGCCACGGCCCTGTCACCAGTGATACGTTCTGTCCTATCAGGCGGAACGCGATGCTTTATAAAAAATCCGGCGCATTATCGGGCTTTTGTGTGACAGTGCAATAACTAATTCACTCTATTTATTATGCAAAGGCTTCTCATCGTGAATACTCAGCATTAAAGGTGGGAATATGTATGGTTTTTTGGCGAAAAAATCTGACAAAATAGCCTTTATTCGGATTTTTGCTTGTTGAATTGTCGGTTTTTGGCGGTAAATAAAGAATATTCTGATAAATTCCTATGCATAAAAGTTTTTGCTCATAAAGATAAGTAGCATAGGAATGATGAAAATTGCCATTCATCCAAGGGGGGCTGAATGGCAACAAAGACCGTTGATTTAACCTTCTGAATTATGCGACTTTATTTCCCAATTGGCTTGCGGTGTCATGGCCAGTAACGCGCAGAGTTCTGGCACTAATTTTTGTAACTGCTGTTCAAATTGCCATGGCGGATTAAAAATTGCCATGCCTGAACCGTGCATGCCCCAAGTCGGCGATTGTGCTTGCACGCTTAACTCGACGGTGAGCATTGGAATACCTAATTTCTGGCACTCATTGAGCATGTGTTGGCTGCGATCTGCTTCTTTACCTAGTAATGGATACCAAACGGCATACATACCCACCGGCCAGCGTCGCCAAGCTTTCGCTAAAGATTTAACGACGCGATCGTAATCTTCTTTCAGCTCATATGGCGGGTCGATTAATACCAGGCCGCGACGAGGTGTTGGCGGTGTGAGTGCGACTACCCCTTCAAAACCATCACGATGGTGTAATGCGACACGGGGATCTCGATGCATATGCTGGCGCAGAATATCAATTTCGTTGTTATGAAGTTCCATTAGGATCAGACGATCTTGCTCGCGCAGTTGTGCTCGCGCAATCTCTGGTGAGCCGGGGTAATAATGTAATGTATTGTCATTATTCAGAGCGGCTATGCACTCTATATAGCTTTTTAGTGCAGGCCATTTATCGCGTTGCGGCCAAAGGCGTGCAATACCATCGAGATATTCGGCTTTTTTGTTCGCCCATTCTCCGGTGAGGTCGTAACAACCGCCACCAGAATGGGTGTCGAGATAACAAAATGGTTTGTCTTTTTGTTTCAATTGATCGATCAGTAAACTGATCACAGCATGTTTTAAAATATCGGCATGATTGCCGGCATGAAACGCGTGGCGATAACTAAGCATTCAATTTAATCCTGGGTTGCTACTTCGGCAGCAAATTGTTGTTCCATCTGTTCCAGCTGTTCGGAGATGTCCATCCACTCAAGCTCGACTTGTTCCAGTTCGTTTTTTAACGGGCCTTGCTGCGCCAGCAAACCGGTCAGTTTGGGTTTGGCATCATCTTGATAGATGGCTGGATCAGACAGCGCACTTTCAATATCCGTTAATGCTTGCTGTAGTTTTGCCATCTGTTTTTCATGTTTTTCCAGCTTTTGACGCAATGGGCGGATCTGCTGGCGGAAATCAGCTTCCCGACGTTTCAGATCTTTTCGAGCTGTCGCACTTTGCGGCGCTGCTGGGGTGTTATTGGCAACCTTAGTTTCATTTTGATTTTTATCTTGTTCAGTTAGCCATTTATGGTAGTCATCCAAGTCACCATCAAAGGCTTCCAACCGTTGTTGGTGTACCAGATAAAACTCATCAGTCGTAGTGCGTAGCAAATGGCGATCGTGCGAGACGATAACCATGGCACCTTCAAAGCCCTGCAGTGCCAATGTTAGTGCTTCACGCATTTCGAGATCTAAGTGGTTGGTTGGTTCATCCAATAACAGCAAATTTGGTTTTTGCCAGACCAGCAATGCCAACACTAAACGTGCTTTTTCACCACCGGAGAAGGTATCAACCACTTCCAGTGCTTTATCGCCATGAAAGCCAAAACCACCTAAAAAATTACGCAGTTCCTGTTCTGGGCGATTACCGGCAATACGGGTCAGGTGCTGCAATGGTGTATCGCCTTGCTGTAATGATTCCAGCTGATGTTGGGCAAAATAGCCGATCTTGACGCCTTTACTGGGTTCCAGTTTTCCAGACAGCGGTGTGAGTTCACCGGCCAGCAATTTGATAAATGTCGATTTACCGGCACCATTTCGCCCCAATAGCCCAATGCGTGAACCGGGGACTAAATTCAGCTTAATTTTTTGCAGGATCAGTTTATCGCCATAACCGGCACTGAGATTTTCCATGCTGATCAGCGGCGTTGGTAGCGCATCTGGTTCACGGAACTGAAACTGGAATTGGGAATCGACATGTGCGGGCAGGATCAGCTCCATGCGTTCCATCGCTTTCAAACGACTTTGCGCCTGACGGGCTTTGGTCGCTTTATAACGGAAGCGATCAACGTAATCTTGCATTTTACTCAGTGCGAGTTGCTGCTTTTCATACATCGATTGTTGTTGCGATAACGCCGTTGCACGTTGAATTTCAAAGTCAGAATAGCCGCCGGTATATTCGTTCAGTTTGTCATTTTCGATATGAATGATGCGATTGATGACGCGATCGAGAAAATCACGATCGTGGGAGATCAAGATCAATGTACCGCGATAAGAGCGTAACCAGCTTTCCAACCAGATCACGGCATCTAAATCCAAGTGGTTGGTTGGTTCATCAAGTAACAGTAAATCGGAACGACAGATCAGCGCTTGCGCTAGGTTAAGACGCATACGCCAGCCACCAGAAAATGCCGAGACTGGTTGCTGGTGTTGTTCACTGCTGAAACCCAAACCATGCAATAGTTCACCGGCACGCGAACGAATAGTGTAAGCACCGGCGGCATCTAAATGGCCGTGTAACTCGGCAATGCGGATGCCGTCGCCTTGTTGTTCAGCCTGCGCTAATTGCTGCTCAAGGCTGCGAAACGCTTTGTCGCCGTCAATAACATAATCGATCGCAGAACAACCCAAGGCTGGCGTTTCCTGTGCCACCGTGGCGATCTGCCATTGTGCTGGTACGGAAACCGAGCCCGCATCAACCGCCAATTCACCTTTTAATAAGGCAAAGAAACTGGATTTACCGCAGCCGTTTTTTCCAACTAACCCGACTTTGTGACCGGGGTGAATCGTGGCTGTAGCCTCTTCTAACAAAGGCTTATTGCCTCGGAGCAGCGTAATTTGAGAAACGATGATCATGACGGGAATAATTCTGCAGCAAACAAAAGAGCATTATACGGGTAAAAGCCTTATCCGGCAGCTGTTGAATGATAAGCAGAGGATTGTGTTTGGCTGGATTTTTCCGGTATGCTGGTGAGACTAGTTGTCATTTTAACCGGGATGCATGATGAAGATTACCCATTTGAGCGTAGTTACGCTGGATTACACCGTGTCTGATACTTCAGGCGAAGTACTGGATACCACTGAAGGGCGTGAGCCGTTAGTTTATCTGCATGGCAGTGGCTACTTGGTTCCCGGTTTAGAAAATGCGCTGTATGAACGTGCGGCTGGTGATAGCTTCGAACTGACAGTGCCTGCGGCGGACGCGTATGGCGAATACGAAGAATCATTGGTACAGGAAGTGCCGGGTGAATTGTTCGACGGTATGGAAGTAGCAGAAGGCGATACATTTGTTGCTGATACCGATGACGGTCACCGTCCAGTTACTATCATTGAAGTTTCTGAAAAATTCGTGAAAGTTGATGCTAACCACCCACTGGCGGGTATGGACTTACATTTTAAAGTAAATGTTCGTGAAGTGCGTGCAGCAACAGCAGAAGAGATCGCTCACGGTCATATTCATGGTGAAGAAGGCTGTGGTCATGGCCATCAGCATGAGCACGAAGGTTGTTGCGGCGGTCATGGTCATTCACACGGTGATGATCATGAATGTTGCGGTGGTAAAGGTCACGCGCATGGTGAAGAACACGAATGTTGTGGCGGTAAAGGCCACGGACATGATCATCATCATGCGGAAGCCGAAGAACCGCATGAATGCTGCGGTGGCCACGGCGGCTGCAAAAACTAAGAATAAAAAGAATCCCGCACTTAGCGGGATTTTTTTTATCTGAAGAAATTATTTACTAACCATTATTTCTTACGATTGACGCAGTTTTCTTTACCGCAGTTACCGTATAAATACAGGCTGTGATGGGTCAGTGTCATGCCATGTTTTTCGGCAATCTCTTTCTGACGCTGTTCAATAACCTCATCAGAAAACTCGACTACACTGCCACAATCCAGACAAACCAGATGATCATGGTGATGTTGCTGTGCCAGTTCAAATACGGACTTGCCGCCTTCGAAATGATGACGAGTGACAATGCCGGCATCATCAAATTGATTCAGAACCCGATAAACGGTAGCCAAACCAATTTCTTCACCATTATCCAGCAGCAGTTTATAAAGGTCTTCAGCACTGATGTGCTGGCATTCCGGCTGGCGCAGGTAATCTAGGATCTTAACCCGCGGCGAAGTGATTTTTAGTCCGGCGTCTTTCAGTTGCTGATTATGGTCTGTCATAGCTCTCTGTATTCTTGGGGCAGTTTGAGACTGCAGCGAGTAGGGCTTTCCCCATTATATGGCGCAATTCTAATAAAAAGAAATGTGTTACGGCGATGTTTGCTCTGTTCTGCATAAAATAAAGCCCGTGAAGGTCACGGGCTTGGCTGAAGCTGAACAATTGTTAAACTAATTCAGACAGACACATCTCTTCGCGTAATTGCTGACACCAAGCCGCAACACGTTCAGCGGTTTGTTCTGGCTGACGATCTTCATCAATGCCTAAACCAACAAAATGTTTGTCATCTACCAGTGCTTTTGAGGCTTCGAAATGATAGCCCTCAGTTGGCCAGTAGCCCACAATGGTTGCGCCTTTAGCCACGATGATGTCACGTAACGTGCCCATCGCATCAAGGAAATATTCAGCATAATCTTCCTGATCACCACAACCAAAGATGGCAACCAGTTTGGTACTGAAATCGACTTTTTCCAATTCAGGGAAAAAATCATCCCAATCGGCCTGTGATTCGCCGTAATACCAGGTTGGAATGCCTAAGATCAGCAAGTCATATTTTTCAAAGTCAGCGCTGGTGCCCTGAGCTACATCCAATACGTCAATCAAATCGCTGCCCAGTTCTTTCTGGATCATGCCTGCGACTGCTTCTGTGTTGCCGGTATCGCTACCAAAGAACAGACCTATCAGTGCCATAAGGTGAATTATCCTTGTTCGTCTTCGTCGGAATTCAAAAAGCTGGTTACTATTTTAGCTGGCTGGAACGCTGAGTGCTAACGTATTCGCGGACTAACTCCTGAATGAGTTCTGATCTGCTGATACCACGGGCATCTGCCAACTGATTGAGGTCATCCAATGACTCTGCATCGAGTTTGAGTTCAACCCGATGCAGCCCTTTGTCCTTATCCCGTTTTAATTGATTGCGTTTATTTATTTTTAACTGCAAATCACGGGGATGAGGGTTAGTTTTAGGGCGCCCTGGACGTTTTTCGTCAGCAAACAGATCCAGTGTAGTGCGATCCGAGTGATGTTTTGCCATATATAAAACTACTGCCAGACAAGGTTCAGGTGCGTGCATTTCCCAATAGGGGGCGCACTATACCACAATGTATCGCAAAGCATAACGCGTGATAGCGGGTGTTTTATCAGTTTGATTGTTGTAAAAAACGCTCAACAATTCCGTTAAACAATAGTGGTTTTTCCGCATGTAACCAATGACCACAACCGGGGATTATTTTGGCGCTGGCATTAGGGAAGTGCTGTGCTATTGCATGCTGATGTTCCGTTTGCAAATAGTCTGATGCGCCACCTTTGATAAACAATACCGGGCCGGAATAGTGCTGTGATGCAGAGAACGGCCACCCCATAATATCGGCATAGTGTTGTTGCAATATTTGTAGGTTAAATTGCCAATGGGTGGGTTGTTCGTTACTGAATGATTTTAATAAAAACTGGCGCACCGATGGCTCTGTCAGATAATCAGACATGAGCAGTTCTGCTTCCTTTCGGGAACTAACCTGTGCGTTAGCAACGGCATTCAAGGCTTTAAACACATTCGTATGTCGGCTTTCTTTATAGGTCACAGGCGCAATATCCGCCACGCTCAACGATGCCACCCGGTCGGGGGCTTGTAAAGCCACCGCCATTGCCACCTTGCCGCCCATGGAATGCCCGAGCAGATGCACTTTTGGCTGATTAAGCTTACTCAATAAATTGAGGATATCGTCACTCATCACCTGATAGTTCATCTCAGCATGCCATTCCGACAGCCCATGATTACGCAGATCCACCGTGATCACCGGACGTTGTAACTGTAGCGCTTGTTTGAGTAATCCCAGATTATCTTGTTTGCCAAATAGCCCATGCAGCAAAACAATTGGTTCTGCTGCAGGATTAGGGAACTCGGTTATCTGGTAATTAAGCTTCACAGTGTGTCCTTAATGGGTTGCTGTAACCTTATATTAACAAATTACTGGATAGATCGTGAGCTGCTGAGTTTAAGCGGATTAAAGATGGATTTATTCTCTTGGTTAACGAAATCAGATGATTGGCGTAATCTGGCACCAAAATGAGGGATGAGTCACGAGTGGAGATGAACACAAGTGTACTGAAATGGAATTTATGCGAGGGTAGTGCTACGGGTCTGAGTAAACACCGTGCACAGGGTTAGGTTTGCTGCTGTGGCTTATGTATAATCCGACCGTTGTCTATATTCAAAGTGTCGGAACCGAATAAAAAATGAAAACCATTGAGGTTGATGAACAGATCTACCGTTACATAGCCAGCCGTACCTTGCATATAGGCGAGTGTGCTTCTGATATTTTAAGACGCCAGCTTGCTTTGCCTTTAGATACGAGCATGGAACCAACTGTGTCTGCGGTGCTTGAGCAGAAGACAGATGTAGAATCAATCACAGAAGCTTCTACAGATGTTTTGACCAAGCTGATCGACGATGCGCAATTAGCGAAAGAAGAGAGTGCAATTGCACGTTTTATGTTAATTCTTTCTGCCTTGTATCGTGCTCAACCCGAAGTTTTCAGCCGGGGCGCAGACATTAAAGGCCGTAAACGGATCTACTTCGCGGAAGATCCACAAGCCTTGTTAGACAATGGTAAAACCACCAAGCCAAAACCTGTCCCTGAGACCCCTTACTGGGTTATTACTAACACTAATACTGGCCGTAAGCGCTTGATTATTGAGCAGTTAATGCAGGCCATGGGCTACTCTGCGGAAACTATCGCAGAGGTTTGTAACAAGGTATAAAAGAACAGGAAGTCGTATATGGCACAACATCCGCACGCAGGTAAACCAGCTCGCGTTGAAGACCTCACTAATATTCCACGTCTGGTCGCTGCTTATTATCTGAATAAACCTGATATGTCATTACCTGAACAACGCGTTGCCTTCGGTACCTCTGGGCACCGCGGCAGTTCGTTGCACAATGCATTCACCGAGTCGCATATTCAGGCTGTCAGTCAGGCTTTGGCCGAGTATCGTCAGAGTAAGGGCATCTCTGGCCCGCTGTTTATTGGTATGGATACACACGCGTTGTCAGAAGCGGCACTGGCCAGCGCCGTACAAGTATTGGCAGCTAACGGTGTCCAGGTTCGCATTCAGCAAGGCTTAGGCTATACACCAACCCCTGTTGTTTCTCATGCGATTCTGACATATAACCGCGCCGGTCATGCTGATCAGGCTGATGGTGTCGTGATCACTCCATCGCACAATCCACCGGAAGATGGTGGTTTTAAATATAATCCGCCGCATGGTGGCCCAGCTGAAGGTGATATCACCAAGTGGGTGGAAGATCGTGCGAACCAGATCCTGGAAAACGGTTCTGTTGATGTGAAAGTAATGTCTTATGCAGCGGCGATTGCATCTGAGTTTGTGCAGGAACATGACTACGTTACCCCGTATGTGAATGATCTGGGTAATGTGCTGGATATGGAAGCAATTCGTAAATCGGGCATCAAAATTGGTGTTGATCCGTTGGGTGGTGCTGGCGTTGCCTACTGGGACGTGATTGCGAAAACCTATGGCCTGAATATCGAAGTCGTGAATTACCGGGTTGATCCGACCTTCTCGTTTATGACGCTGGATAAAGACGGCAAAATCCGTATGGATTGCTCGAGCCCTTGGGCGATGGCGAGCCTGATTGGTCTGAAAGACAAATTTGATATCGCATTGGGTAATGACCCGGATTATGATCGTCATGGTATAGTGACTAAATCAGGTCTGATGAATCCGAATCATTATCTGGCGGTGGCGATCCAATATCTGTTTACCCATCGTCCTAACTGGCCAGCACAAGCTGCAGTAGGTAAGACACTGGTTTCTTCTTCGATCATTGATCGAGTGGCCGGGAAAATTGCTCGCAATCTGAAAGAAGTGCCGGTTGGCTTCAAATGGTTTGTCGATGGCCTGTTTGACGGCAGCTTTGGTTTCGGTGGTGAAGAGAGCGCGGGTGCTTCATTCCTGCGTAAAGACGGCACCGTTTGGACAACCGATAAAGACGGTTTCATTCTGGCTTTGCTGGCAGCAGAAATTATTGCTGTGACAGGCAAAGATCCGCAGCAGCTGTATGACGCGCTGACTGAAGAGTTTGGTGCGCCAGTGTATCGTCGTATCGATGCGCCAGCGAACACGGCACAGAAAGCGGTATTGTCTAAGTTGAGCCCAGATCTGGTTGAAGCAACCTCTTTGGCTGGTGAACCTATTCTGGCTAAACTGACCAAAGCACCGGGTAACAACGCCGCAATTGGTGGTTTGAAAGTAGTAACTGAGAATGGCTGGTTTGCAGCTCGCCCGAGTGGCACTGAGTCTATCTACAAGATCTACATGGAAAGCTTCAAAGGCGAAGAGCATCTGGATCTGATCCAGAAAGAGGCGCAACAGATTGTTTCTGCTGCGTTAGCTAAAGCTGGCGTATAGTTTCTCCCTGCTAATGAAAAAGCCCTGAATTTTCAGGGCTTTTTGCTATCTGGTGTTTTGTCTAGCACCCGCAGAAATTACAGCCGGTATTCGTGACCGTGGTTTTGGATCAGTCGTTTGGTGACGTCATGCTGTGGATTGGCGAATACTTCGCTGGTCAGCCCGCTTTCAACGACTTCACCCTGATGCATGATCAAGACTTTATCACTGATATGGCGCACCAGACCCAGATCGTTGGCAACGACAACGTAAGACAGCCCTAAGCGTTCTTGTAATTTCAGCAGCAAATTAACGATTTGTGAGCGCATGGAGACATCCAGCATGGAAAAGGCTTCATCGGCCACGATAATTTTCGGATCAAGGATCAGCGCCCGCGCCAGCGCGACACGTTGTTTTTGCCCTAAAGAGATCATCTGCGGATAAAACAGTGCATGTTCTGGCAATAAGCCAACCATCCGTAAGGTGTCGATCACCGTGTTCGCACGTTCTTCTTCCGTGAGATCAGTGTTCAGGCGTAATGGCGCTTCCAAAATTCGCCCGACCCGGAGTTGCGGATTAAGGGAGGAGTTCGGATCTTGGAAGATCATGCGGATCAATTTACAGCGTTTTTGTGTGTCTTCAAACGCAATTACTTCGCCGTTTACTTCAATTTCACCGGCGGTTGGGGGAACGACACCGGCCAATATTTTAGCCAGTGTACTTTTACCTGAACCGGTTTCACCAACCAGCGCCAGTGTTTCACCCTGTTCCAAAGTGAATGAAACATCTTTTAATACCTGCGCGGGTTTTCGTCGGAATAAGCCCACTCGGTTGATGAAGGTCTTGTTGATACCACTGACTTTCAGTAATGGTGTGGAGTTCATCGGTTGGCGTCCTCCATATTCAGTGGGAAATGACAATAGAATTGATGGCCTTTACTTTGGCTCACACCGGGCATGCGTACACACATTTTTTGTGCATACGGACAACGCGGCCCTAAACGGCAGCCGATAGGCAAATGCTGCAGAGGGGGAATCGAACCGGGCAGGGTGTTCAATGCCGATTTGTGCGGCAGATTTTGGCTAAAATCCGGTAACGAATTCAGCAGCGCATTGGTATAGGGATGATGCGGATTTTTTAGCACCAGTTCACGTGGGCCGGTTTCCACCATCTGGCCGCAATACATCACACTAATCGTATCCGCTAAATTGGCGATAGCATTTAAATCGTTACTGATCAGTAAAATGGTGGTGTGGTTAACCACATTCATTTTATCCAGCAAACGTAAAATCTGTGCCTGTGTTGTGGCTTCCATGGCGCTGATAGGTTCATCGGCGATCAAGAGTCTTGGTTTGACGGCGATAGCCATCGCGATCATAACTTTTTGACAGATCCCATCCGACAGCTCTAACGGGTAGGCGTTCAGGACTTTGTCATGATCTTTAACGCCGACACGGTGCAGCAAGGCTTTAGCATGCTTTTTCCGCCAGAATGGCCATTGCCACCATTTGCCTTCAAACACTCGACTTGGAATAACTTCCATCAGCTGATCGCCAACCGGAATGGAAGGATCGAGACAAGATACAGGTTCCTGAAATATCATGGCGATGTTATTCGATAGGAATTGACGACGCTGACGAGCCGTCAATTCGAGTAAGTTCACATCGCAGATCCGCAAGCGGTCAGCCGAAACATGCCAGTTATCTTTGGTAATGCCCACCAGCGCTTTGGCAACCAGACTTTTTCCTGAGCCTGACTCACCGACTAAACCGCGGACTTCACCCTCATTAATAGTCAGGCTTATTTTATCGACGACTTTCACTCGGCCTTGCGAAGTATCGATCTCAATGGTCAGATTACGAATATCCAATAACGGCATTATTCCAGTCCTTGTTGCAGTGCTTTGCGCAGGCCATCACCGACCAGATTGGTGGCAACCACACTGAGCATGATTGCCAAACCTGGTAATGCCACGTTCCATGGCGAGATGTAGGCAAGGTCTAAACTGTCTGCGAGCATTGTGCCCCATTCCGGTAACGGCGATTGCGCACCAATACCGAGAAAACAAACGGCGCTGATATCAAGGATGGCGGCAGAGAGCCCTCGCGTGGTCTGAGTGACTAACACATCCAAAATGTTCGGTAAAATCGCGAGTCGCAGAATACGCCATGGTGTGGAACCGTCGAGCCTGACTGCAATGATATATTCTTTGCCCGCAATTTCGCGCACGGCATTAAATGAGGCGCGAATGAACTGGGGGATCAATGCCAGCGTGATGGCGAGTAAGGCATTTTCGAGGCTAGCCCCCATTAATGACACCAGCACAATCGCCAATAGTAATGAGGGAACGGATAACAACACATCGAGCATATGATGCAAGATACTGGAGGCCAGACCACGTTGCATTGCCGCAAAAATGCCGATGCTGGAGCCTAAAAGCATTGCCAGCATGCAGGCCGTCAAGGCACTGCCGAAAGTCAGTTGTGCCCCGTAGAGCAAACGCGACAAAACATCCCGGCCTAAGTCATCGGTGCCTAAGAAATAGTGCAGAGAACCGGTTTCTTCCCATGATGGCGGTAACAACAGCGCATTCGCGTTTTGATCAAAGGGATCGTAACTGGACAGTGATGAGCCCAGCAGAGCCATTCCGATAATAAAGATGAACATCCACAAACCGGCCATTGCCATGGAGTTCTGACGAAAATTCTGCCAGGTCTGAGCCAGCGGCGAAGGTATGCGGATTTCGGGATAAATTCTAACCTTGCTGGGCATACATCGCTTTCCTTTTGGCTGGATAGAACAGGACGGTCAGCAATTCAGAAAAGACATTGATGACGATAAGCGTAATGGCAATAACCAACATGCAGGCCAGCACGGAAGCAAAATCGCGGGCACTGATGCTGCTGACCAGCCAACGGCCAAGCCCCGGCCATTCAAACATCTGTTCGGTAATGATTGCCGAGGTCACGATAGTACCGAATTGCATACTCATCATCGGTAAAATCGGGGGCAGGGCATTGCGCAGACCATGGCTAAATACCACGTACCAGGTCGAACGTCCGCGGCTGAGCGCCGCTTTGATATAGCTTTGCCCCATAACATCACTCAGTGAGCTACGTACTAAGCGGATCACTTCGGTGGTCGTGACTAACGCCAATACGCTGGCGGGTAATACTAAGTGTTGCAGCGCATCTAATAACGCTGCCATGCGGTATGGCTTATCAGATAGCCAACAATCGAGCAGGCTGAACCCGGTAACTGGGGTGATTTGATACAGTAAGCTCAATTGCCCGGAAGAGGGGAACCAGCCCAGCTGCATTGCCAGCGTCATGATCAATAGCGTTGCCAGCCAGTAAATAGGAATAGAAAAACCCAGTAAACTGAGATTGGATATGATCAGATCCGGCAGACGATTACGGTACAGCGCAGCCAGCATACCTAAGGTGATACCGACGATAGTGGCAAGAAAAATACCGGCCAACGCAAGCCCTAATGTGGCAGGCAGATAGGCGAGCACACTGTCTAATACCGGTTCACCGGTGACGCTGGATATGCCCCATTGTCCTTGCAGGAAATGCTCTACGAATTGGAAATAACCACCGATGAGATCGGCGGTATTTTCATTATCGATATGGCGATCCATGCCATAGGCCAGCAAGCTCAAAATGAGCAGCGTAAAAAACAATAAGCTTAAACGGCGCAATGTGTAAATCAGCATACTTTACTCCCGATAAGCCTTTTTAAATGAAACCCCACCGGTGGGCGGAATGACGATATTGTGCATGTTTCGCCAGTAAGCACTTACCATCAGGGCATGTGCCAGAGGGATCACCGGAACATGCTGATAGATCATTTCCTGACTGAGCTGATATTCAAAGATCCGCTGTGACAGACGTTGGGTTGCCAATGCCTTGTTCAGATGATCGTCGAATTCAGGATTACACCAGTCTGAGTAATTATTACCGTCTTTCTTCATTGCTTCACAGCTGAGCAATGGTCGCAGGAAATTATCTGGATCCGCATTGTCTGCCGCCCATGATAGTAAGGCTAAATCATGTTTTCCTTCCTGCAAGCTTGAGCGCATGATAAGCCAGCGGGTTTCCACCAATTGAACATTGATGCCAATGCGAGCTAAATCACCGCGGATCAACTGAGCCGTTTTCGACGCATTAGGGTTATAAGTTTTGGCTGCTGGTTGCACCCACATGGTGATATCCATGCCATCCGGGTAACCGGCTTTAGCCAATAGTGCGCGAGCCTGCTCGGGATCGTAATAATATTCGTCCAGATTGGGATGATGCGCCCAAGAGGCCGGTGGCAATAAGCTTGATGCCGTTTCCCCGGTATCGTAAAACACCGCCTGTTGCAGGTTGTCGCGGTTGATAGCCATCGCAATAGCCCGACGAACACGCACATCGTTCAGCGGTTTTTTGCTGGTATTCAATGCCAGATAGGTTGTATTCATATTGCTCTGAATATCCAAATCTGTGTGCTGATTATTACGAATAAACGGTAACTGGCTGGCCGCAGGAGTCGCAATTACCTGACATTCACCGGTAAATAATTTCGCTAATCGTTTAGATGCGCGAGGCGTGTAGTCAAAGACCAACTGTTCCAGCCGAGGAACTTGATCCCAGTAATTGGCATTTTTTCCTAACCGCAAATATTCATCCGGACGTTGTTCCAATAATTGAAATGGCCCCGTTCCGATGGGTAAATCATCAATATTTTGCAAATCACCATGTTGACGCTGCAAATATGCCCCATATTCAGCAGATAAAATCACGGCATAATCACTGGCCAATGTAGCCATGAATGAAGCATCTGGATAACGAAGCACAAATTGCACCTGATAATCGGTGACTTTTTTTACATCCTGTACGACTTCGGAAAACTGTCGGTTATCAAAAAATGGATAACGGGTGCCGGACACCGCATGAAACGGATGTGTTTGATCGAGAATACGCTGGAAGCTGAACACGACATCATCGGCATTAAATAGCCGCTGCGGGGTAAACCAGCTTGTATGGTGGAACGAGACATTCCGGCGTAAATTGAAGGTATAAATCAGACCACTACGGCTGATGCTCCAGTTTTCTGCCAAGGCGCCATCCAGACGTTGTGTGTCAGGATTTATCTCAATCAGGCGGTTATAGACTTGTTGTGACAGTGAAGCAACAAAAGGGCTGGAACCCAGTATTTGCGGATTTAAATGCTGGCTGAAACTGTCAACGCAATAAACAGCGCCGCTGGTTTTGGCTGATTCTGCAGGTTTGCAGCCGGTGAGCAGTAATATTATTGCTCCCAAACAGTGCATTAATGAAAAAAGTTTCATACGACATCCGTGACTGATAGGCTGAGACAACCGCCACGATTGGCGTTGACTACGTCTAAGTGCTGATTATAACGCGAGTTATCCTTCAGTGCTTGTCTGAGATGAGCTGCATTCTCATACTACTAAGTGAGAGACGAAAAACTGTAGATGGCGGAGGTAACTGTGCTGCAGCGGGAACGATGGCTGAATTTGCAACGTAAAGCAGATACGTTATGGCAACGTACCTGGGATCGTCATTTACGCCTGGCTGTAACCGGGTTGGCTCGCAGCGGCAAGACCGCGTTTGTCACGGCGTTGATCCAACAACTGGAGCAGGCAGGGTTTAGCGCAAAATTACCGCATTGGCAGGTTTTGCAGCAGGGGCGTTTGCTGGGGGCTCAGCAGGTGGTGCAAACGCATCATCACATCCCGACCTTTGGTTATTCGCAGGCATTATCGATGCTGGCGTCCGATCCACCGCAATGGCCGGAACCTACGCAAACACTCAGTGAAATCCGCTTAGAACTACGCTTTCGCAGTCAGCAGTTATTGCGACAAAAAATCGGCAATGATGTTTGTCGTCTCTATCTGGATATCGTGGATTACCCTGGTGAATGGTTGCTGGATCTCCCGCTGCTGGAGCTGAGTTATGCGCAGTGGAGTGAGCAGATCCGTGAGCAATTACAATCCCCGCAACGCCGGCAACTGGCGGAGAAATGGCTACAAGCCGGAGAGCATTGGTCGGCGGCACAACCATTTTCTGCAGTGGTCGATGAAGTCAGACACGTCTCGGCACTCTATACGCAATATCTGCATGATTGTCGGCAGCAGCTTGGCTTGCAAAGTATTCAGCCCGGTCGTTTTGTGTTGCCCGGCGAATTTGCTGGCGCTCCGTTATTGCAATTTGTACCGTGGCTGTGGGCGAATCCGACCTCATCGTCGACCAGCGAGTCATTGTATGGGCTGCTGGAATCTCGCTTTGAAGCCTATAAAGAACATGTCGTAAAACCGTTTTATCGCGATCATTTCTCCAGTTTTGATCGGCAGATCGTGCTGGTCGATTGTTTACAGCCCTTAAAGATTAGCCGCGATGCCATCTATGACTTACGCGATACGCTCGGTCAGTTACTGCAGAGCTTTCAGTATGGTAATAGCCACTGGTGGCAGCGCTTGTTTTCGCCGCGCATTGATAAATTACTGTTTGTGGCGAGCAAAGCAGATCATGTCACACCTGAACAGCATCCTGCTTTACTGAGTCTATTACGTGAACTGGTGCATCCGGGTTTGGCGCGAGCCCGGTTTGAAGGGATCTCGCTGGAATGCATGGCGATGGCGGCTATTCGGGCCAGTGAATATCATCAGGTAGACTATAACGGGCAACCATTAACGGTGTTGCATGGTACTGATATGACGGGGCATGAGTTAGCTATTTTCCCCGGCGTTATTCCTGCCCGTATCCCAGAGCCGGATTTTTGGCCCAATTCATCATTACGCTTAACCGATCTTCGGCCACCGATGTGGAACAATGCGCAAGCCAGACCGCACATCCGGCTGGATCAGGTTTTGGAATATTTGCTGGGAGATAAAATGCAATGAAGCAACCAGCGCACACATCCGAAGTTAAAACAGCGATAGAAATTCCTGTCGAGTTGTTAACTCAGCGCACTATGGCAACAGAAACTCCTCCGGTAGAGATCGTGCCGGCACAATTAAATGAATCTTCTCTCTATGACGATGCAGATATTGAGTCAGAAGATTCAGCATTAGCGCCATCACCAACCGCTGGCTGGTTACGCTGGGGGGCTGGTGGTGTTGTCGCATTATCGCTGTTGGAGGCAGGCCATTTTCTCTATCAGCAGTGGTTGCAAAGTTACTGGTGGGGTGGGGCATGGTCAGCGGCTATTGGTTGTTTGTTCGTTGGCGGGGGGGCTGCGTTATGGCGCGAATATCGTGTACTGCGTCGTTTACGTGGCAATCTGCAATCACGTGAACAAGCGGAACTATTGAGAAAAGAGAGGCAACATGGCAATGCTCAGGCATTTTGTCGGCAATTAGCCAATGAACTGCAATTACAAAACTTACCCGGTTATCAGCAATGGTTAGCGCATATTGAATCACATCATGGCGACAGTGAAGTGCTGGCGTTATTTAGCCAATTTGTATTGCGCCCTCTGGATGACAAAGCGCTGCAACTGGTGCTGAAATCCAGCAGCCAAACGGCATTGCTGGTGGCGGCAAGCCCATTGGCATTGGCGGATATGTTATTCGTTCTGTGGCGCAATCTGAAAATGCTGCGTGATATTGCCAATATCTATCAGATCCCACTCGGGTATTGGGGGCAAATTCGTCTGATCCGACAGATAGTCCGGAATATGGTGTTTGCCGGTGCTACTGAGTTGGTGACCGAGCTGGGCACTGACTGGTTTAGTGCGGAGTTAACGTCAAAATTATCGGCTAAATTGGCACAAGGGCTGGGGAGTGGTGTGTTATCCGCCCGCTTAGGCGTGAATGCCATTCAGACATGCCGTCCACTGCTGATGTTACCGGATGAAAAACCGAAATTATCACAGATCAGAAAAGCGTTATTAACACGCTTAAGCTCAACGGTTGGTCAGTTTTTTACCGGGAAGAGTGCTGATGACGAAGGCCAGAAAAGATAAAACCGGCGGGTAAACCGGTTTTATCTGACCTCGGAAGGCGATTTAATCGAGCTGAACGGTGCAGGGCAGGCGAACGTGCATACATAATCCCCCGGTTGGGCGGTTATAAGCAGAGATGGTTCCACCATGAACTTCGATGGCACGTTTGGTGATGGCCAGACCCAATCCATCCCCCGGATTATTGTTACTGCGGAAGAATGGCTCAAAAATAGATCCCAGATTGTTGTCTGCCACACCGGGGCCGTTGTCAGCAATTTCAATCACTAGCATATCGTCAGATTCTTGATGCACTTCAATTTCAATATGACAACCACGACCGGCGTGTTGCAGCGCATTACGGATCAGATTATCAAAGGCGCGCAGCAGCAATTCGCCCCGGCTTTGAATGATGATCCCTTCGTGCAGTGTGTTATCCAGCTGCAGTTGAATAACGCTGCCACTGTCTTTTGCTTCAAACTGTGCATCATCGACCAGTGATTTCAGCAGTTCGATCAGATCGATATAGTCTTCTTTCGGTTGTGGCACACCCGATTCCATGCGGGCCAGCGTTAATACTTCACCGACTAAACTATCCAGACGGTGACATTCCTGTTCGATGCGCTGCAGCATTTGCTCGGTCACTTCTGGTTTTTGCCGCATCAAGCCGATTGCCAGTTGCAGACGCGCCAGCGGTGAACGTAAATCGTGTGACACATCATGCAGCAGACGACGTTGCGCATCGATCGACTGCTTGAGTTTTTCCGCCATAGAGTCGGTATCTCGCCCCAACTCAGCAAATTCATCGTAACGTTTGCCTAATTTTTTGCTGACATGAATATCAAAATTACCCAGTGATACGGCTTTCAGTCCATCGCGCAATGTTTCTATCGGGCGGGAAACAGAGCGTGCCAGCCAACTGCTGAACAGTAAACTGGTCAGTATTATCATCAGAAATAAAAAGACCGGTGTATCAAGCAGTTCAAACATAATGTTGTGTGGAAATGGCGGCGGTTTCCGTTGCATGAAAATCCAATACACCTCGCCTGTAGAAAGCGTTATTTTTTCCACCCCCGGTGTATTTGCCTCATGCTCGGTGAGCCGTTGTGCCTCCGCCAGCACTTTAGGGTTGATGGTTCGCTCGAAAACATCTTTTCCCTGCTGGTCAACGACATAGGGGAGTGGTGGCCCGCCAGTGCCATCTTTATTGATATTCAGGTTTTGCGGTTTTACGATGTCCTGCAGCAGTTTTTTCCCGCCACTCAGCATGGTGCGGGCAATCGATTCGGTAATGCCGTTCGGGCGATCACCGGTTTCAAGGTTGCTGTAAACCGCCTTTGCATCCTGATAGAGCGTGACAATCGCAGCAGTACCAATTCCTGTCAGCAATAGTGCAAGCCAGAAACTCAGTAATATTTTCCAGAATATCCGGCGCATTAATTATTCCACCACCAGTTGATAACCGATGCCTCTGACTGTCTGAATGGGGGAACGGCCATCTTTAAGCGCGCCAAGTTTCTGGCGTAGATTACTGACGTGCACATCAATACTACGATCATAACGGGCCAGTGGGCGACCGAGCGTATGCATAGACAGATCTTCTTTGCTGATCGTTCTGCCTGCCCGGCGGCACAATATTTCCAGCAGATTAAATTCGGTGCTGGTCAGATCGAGCAAGTTGTCTTGCCACGCGGCACTACGACTGGCGGCGGAAATAGTTAAGGCGCCCACTTTCAGTGGTTGTAATTGACCGGAGTCTTGTTTATCCGGGTCGGCGCGGCGCAAGATCGCCCGAACGCGGGCAACCAGTTCCCGGGGGGTGCAAGGTTTTGAGACATAATCATCAGCACCCAGTTCCAGCCCGATGATGCGATCGATGTCATCGCCTTTGGCGGTGAGCATTAATACCGGCACATTACTGTGAATGCGTAAGCGGCGCAGAACTTCGATACCATTGAGTTTTGGCATCATGACATCCAGTAAAATCAGATCATAATCACCACTCAGCGCTTCTTCTAAACCACTTTCACCATCATGGTACATCTGTACAGCAAAGCCTTCATTGCTGAGGTATTGCCCCTGCATGCTGCACAGCTCGAGATCATCATCAACTAACAAAATGCGGATCATGTAAACCTTCCTCTAATGATATACAGCGACATGATACGGAGGCCACAAGGCCGAACAATAGACTGTGCAGAGATATACTTATATTTACGTAAAATTACATATTATGGGTTCAGTTATCGCCTACAGGGTCTTTTCTGCCGTGCTGATTTGTTGGCGAAGCAAGGGTTCCATCATATCGCGGATCAACGGCTGAGCTTTTGCCGTCGGATGAATACCATCGTTAAACATCAATTCTGGTCGGGTGATGATCGATTCCAGAAAAAAAGGCAGTAGCGGTGTGCCGGTTTCTTCCGCTAACTGAGGATAAATAGCCTCTAATTTTGCGATGTAAGCAGCGCCATAATTACGGGGAATTCTGATTTGCATCAGTAATGGTTTTCCACCCTGTTGCTGGATGATCTGAATTGTCTTTTTCAACGTTTGATAAGGAACGGTTGGTGGAAATCCACGAATGCCGTCATTGGCACCTAATTCAATTAATACCCAATCTGGTTTGTGAAGCGCGAGCTGTGCCGGCAGACGCGCTAAACCATCCTGTGTGGTGCTGCCGCTGATGCTACTGTTAATGATGGTGACGGGGAACTTTTGCTCTTTCCACTGCTTTTGCAGTAATACCGGCCAGCTTTGTTCTGCGGCCATCATGTAGCCGGCGCTCAGGCTGTCTCCGAGTATTAAGAGCGTGCTAGCATGGATAGAAAGTGAGCACATAGATAATAACATCAGTAGGATTCCTCTCATGACACAACCTCTTATGATTCAGGTCAATAATTTGTCGCAACGGGTTTCAGTTGGTAAAGAGCAGCTTACCATTCTTGATCAGATCCAGTTACAGGTTAAGTCAGGAGAAAGCCTCGCTATTGTTGGTGCCTCCGGTTCGGGTAAATCGACGTTACTGGGTATGCTGGCGGGTTTAGATTTACCCTCGGAAGGGGAGATATTCATAGCCGGACAAGCTTTACATCTGATGGATGAAGAGCAACGGGCTAAATTACGCTCAGAAAAAATTGGCTTCGTGTTCCAGTCTTTTTTATTGATCCCAGAACTTACTGCGCTGGAAAACGTCATGTTGCCGGCAGAGTTACGTGGCATCAAACAAGCCCGTGAGTTAGCGACAACCTTATTAAAAGAAGTCGGGTTAGGTGAGCGATTACAGCACAAGCCCGCAAAACTATCCGGTGGTGAACAGCAACGAGTGGCTTTAGCGCGGGCCTTTATTTGCCAACCCGCGTTATTACTGGCTGATGAACCCACCGGAAATTTAGATCAACACACCGGACAAAAGATCGCGGATCTACTCTTTAGAATGAATCAGGAGTCCGGTTCCAGTCTGGTAATTGTGACGCACGACGTAGCGTTGGCCACTCGCTGTCAGCGACAAGTGCATATGCAAGCCGGTCAGTTGGAGGAGTCGCGATGATTAAATTATTGTGGCGTCTGTTTTGCCGCATGGGCTGGCAAGGCGGATTACAGTGGTTTGTGCTGGCTCTGGCTGTCTGTATCGCATCGGTGCTGAGTGTCTCGCTGTTATCTGATCGTCTGACGCAAAGTCTGAAAGTGTCTGGCCGCGATTTTCTGGCCGCTGATCGGGTGGTGGAATCGGCAAAACCACTGCCGGATATCTGGTTACAACAAGCACGAGCAATGGGGTTGCAGCTTACGCAAACAACTGAGTTTTCGACTATGTTGCTCGCTGGCGACCAAATGCTGTTAGCTTCAGCGAAGGCCATCGATACTGGATACCCTTTTTATGGCCGTTTACTTTTATCACCACAGCGCGAGGTGCGCCCCGGTGAACTTTGGCTTTCTCGCCAATTGATGTTGCTGCTACAGGTTAAGTTGGGCGATGAAGTGCAGCTGGGGTCAACGTCTTTGCGTGTGGCGGGCGAGCTACTGCAAGAGCCGGATCAGAGTTTTAATCCGCTGGCGCTGGCACCACGAGCCTTGATGCATCAGCATGATTTAGGTGCGGCACAAGTCATTTTACCGGGAAGTCGGGTCATACATCGCTATCTTTTTCATGGTGCGGCGACGGCTCTGACCAACTGGGATGAATGGCTGTCATCGCATTTGCAAGTCGGGCAAAAACTATTAAAACCAGAGCAAGCTAACCGCAATTTGTCTCATCAACTGGAACGCAGTGAGCGTTTCTTCCGTGTCGCCTCGTTATTGGGGTTACTGCTGGGTGCCACGGCAATGAGCATCGCTATCCAGCAATATTCGCGTCAGACACAAAGCATGCTGGCATTGCTCAAAACCTTCGGTGCCTCGCGCCGGCAGGTCATGCAACTGCTGGGCGGGCTGCTCAGTTTGCTGTCACTGGCCGGGATCACTATCGGTTGTTTATTAGGCTGGTTAATTCATCGCTGGATGGTGTGGCAGCTGGGCAGTGCATTACCTGCTGAGTTGGCAACAGCGTCGAGCCAGCCGTTTATACTGGCGTTCGTATTAGGTGGCGTACTGGTGTCATTGCTCGTGTGTATTCCACTCTGGCGCTTATTGGATGTGCCTGCGTTGCGCGTATTACGTCAGGAACAGGAAAGCCGTGTGCCGGCCTGGCTGGCGTTACCGATGCTGATTATTGGTTTGTTACTGATTAATCTATTCTTGTTGCAAGATTCCAGACTGGTATTCGGTCTGTTGGGTGGCGTGATTGCGCTGATCGCAGCGCTTGGCGGAATGGGTTATTTATTATTACGGTTATTACCGAAAGGCGTGACGGGCAGCAGCTTTTATCTGGCCGTTCAACACTGGCAACGGCAACCATTGGAGATCTTACATCAGCTCAGTGGCATAGCTTTGTCGTTGTTATTACTCGGTGTGGTGATCAGTGTCCGCAGTGAAATAGTCGGGGGCTTTCAGACTTTTTTACCTGCCGATGCCCCCAATCGTTTTATGATCAACATTCCTGATACCGACAAACCGGCCCTCGAAATATTCCTGCAGCAGCATCAGCTGACGCATGCGCCGCTTTATCCGATCGTGCGGGGGCGATTGACGCACATTAATAATGAAGCGGTATCCCAACAAGATGAACAGTCAGGGCGGAAGGGTATTCACCGGGAGTTGACGATGACGGCACAGGCGCAACTGCCGACAGACAGTCTGATTGTCAGCGGTGAGAATTGGCAAGGCGCTATGCAAGGGCAAGTATCGATAGAGCAAGGTGTTGCGACCGAATTAAATATCAAATTGCAGGATCGTCTGCGGTTTACCGTCGATGGTCAGGCATTTGAGGTCACAGTACGAAACATTCGTCAGGTCGACTGGCAAAGTATGCGCCCTAATTTTTTCATGATCTTCTCACCGGATGTTCTGCAGTCGTTTGCCGTGAACTGGATGACGAGTCTACGTGTTTCGGCAGAACAGTTGCCGGATGAAATTGAACTGGCGCGGGCATTTCCAACCATAACATCGCTTAATATCGATACGCTGCTGAATAAGCTGCAAAGCGTATTAGATAAATTAGCCCGGGCCATGACCTTACTGATGTTACTGGTTTCTGCCGCTGCGATTCTGGTGTTACTGGTGCAGTGGCAAGCCAGTTTGCAACAGCGCCAGATCAGCTTACTTTTGATGCGAACATTAGGGGCCAGACGTCAGCAACTACGCGATATGTTGCACTGGCAAGCGATCTTGTTGGGCGGGTTTGCTGGAATTACCGCGGCATTTAGCTGTGAGTTGATTCGCTGGTGGTTACATGCGGAATGGAGCGAACAGCCATGGCAGTGGTTACCTGTGCTGTGGTGGCTATTACCGCTAAGTGGTGCCACCACCGTGCTATTGGTTTCGCAATTTACCTTGCAGCCACTGCTGCGGCGAACGCTTGCTGAGCGTTTACGGGCATTGTAAGGCGTTAATCTTCAAATATATGCTGCAGTGCTTCCTGTAATGTTGGGTAACGGAACTGGAAGCCTGCATCGAGTAAACGTGTTGGCCGCACATTTTGACCATTCAGCAGCAGATCTGCCATTTCGCCCAATAATAATTTTAATACCCAAGCTGGTGTTTGCAGGACATGTGGCCGGTGTAGCGCTTTTGCCAGCATCATACTGAAATCGGCATTACTCACCGCCTCTGGTGCGGTTGCGTTATAAATACCGCAACATTGCGGGTTTTCCAGCACAAAACGGATCGCATAGACCAGATCGGTACGCGTGATCCATGACACCATCTGTTTTCCTGAACCCAGTGGGCCACCAAGCCCGCACCAATAAGCCGGTAACATCTTGGCTAACGCGCCACCTTGCGTGCCCAATACCAACCCGAACCGCATGATACAGACACGGCATCCGAAGGCGGTGGCTTGTTGTGCCAGCTCTTCCCAATGTGCACAAACCCGATGAGGGAAATCATGGTGAGATGGAATAAAACGTTCATCTATGGGCTCTGAACCTTGTGCGCCATAAAAGCCGATGGCCGATGCATTGATCCAGATCCGCGGTGCTGGGAGGCTATTTTTTAGTTTTGTCAGCAATGCTTCTGTGATCAGCCAACGGCTCTCACTGATACGGCGTTTTTGTTTCACACTCCAGCGTTTTGCTGCCAAAGACTCGCCGGCTAAATTGATAATAGCATCCACACCATCGAGGGAATTTAGCTGTTCCAGTTGGATAACTTTTGAGTTATCCACAGCTAATTGCTTAACTGCTAACTTTGGTCGTCGGCTGACCAATAACAGTTCATGATCTGTCCGCAATAAATTGACTAATGATTGACCAATAAAACCAGTGGCACCTGTGATCAGGATCTTCATATGACCGCCTTGCTGATAAAATGAGCAATTCGCAGAGAGAGAGACTGTAAACAGTATGTCGGATATGCGTATTCAGATGTTTTTTTCTTCAGATCACGATTTCAATTCATTGATCTTATCCACATTTCCTGTGGATTGATCTGTTAGCAACAGGCTGAGAAACAGTGATTATAGAAAAAGAAAGCTCGTAATTGCATCAATCGATAGTTGGTTGTTCATTATCTTTCAGAACAGAAAAACGAATGATTTGTTTAAATTAAGTTTTAGATTGGAATATCAGGATGAAAAAAGCCCTGTTTTCACAGGGCTTTCGGAACAGCTACAAAGCAGAGAATTAATTCTGATTTTGAGTTGCCTGAATACCAGTCAGAGCGATGGTATAAACGATGTCGTCTACCAGAGCGCCACGAGACAAGTCATTTACTGGTTTGCGCATACCTTGCAGCATCGGGCCGATAGAGACCAGATCAGCAGAACGTTGTACTGCTTTGTAAGTCGTGTTACCGGTGTTCAAATCTGGGAACACGAACACAGTCGCTTGACCTGCAACCGGAGAGTTCGGTGCTTTAGACAGCGCAACGTCAGCCATAACTGCAGCGTCATATTGCAGTGGGCCGTCGATGATCAGATCAGGACGTTTTTCCTTCGCAATACGAGTTGCTTCGCGCACTTTATCAACATCCGCACCAGTACCAGAAGTACCAGTAGAATAAGAGATCATGGCAACACGAGGCTCAATACCAAATGCAGTAGCAGAGTCTGCTGATTGGATAGCAATTTCTGCCAGCTGTTCTGCGTTTGGATCTGGGTTGATCGCGCAGTCACCGTAGACCAGAACCTGATCAGGCAGCAGCATGAAGAACACAGAAGAAACCAGAGAACTGCCAGGCGCTGTTTTGATGATCTGTAGCGGAGGACGGATAGTATTGGCGGTGGTATGTACCGCACCAGATACCAGACCGTCCACTTCATTGCGTTCCAGCATCAAAGTACCCAGCACGACGTTGTCTTCCAGCTGTTCGCGGGCAACGACTTCAGTGATACCTTTGCTCTTACGCAGCTCTACCAGACGAGCTACATAACGCTCACGCGCTTCAGCCGGATCGATGATTTCAACGACATCGGTCAATACCACACCTTGCTGTTCTGCAACACGACGAATCTCATCCGGGTTACCTAACAATACTGGGCGTGCAATACCACGTTCCGCACAGATAGCAGCAGCTTTGATTGTACGTGGTTCTTCACCTTCCGGCAGCACGATGCGTTTGTTTGCTTTACGTGCACGTTCAGTCAGTTGGTAGCGGAATGCCGGTGGGCTCAGACGACGAGGATGGCTAGACTCAGAAGTCAGTGATTCCAACCAATGTTTGTCGATATGGCCTGCGACATAGTCTTGAACCAGTTCAATGCGTGAATTGTCATCGATTGGAATTTCAACGTTGAAATTCTGCAGGCTAACCGCAGTTTGCCAAGTGTTGGTGTCGATCATCAAAATTGGCAGACCAGTCTGCATTGCCTGCTGACACAACGCCATCACTTGCGGCTCAGGATGGTAACCACCAGTCAGCAGCAATGCGCCCAGCTTAACGCCGTTCATTGCAGACAGACAGGCAGAGACAATCACATCAGAACGGTCGCCGGAGGTGACTAACAGGCTACCTGGTTTGAAGTGTTGCACCATGTTATGAATAGAACGCGCACAGAAAGTCACAATGTTCAGACGACGGGTATAGATTTCGCCTTCATTGATGATTTTGGCATTCAGATGACGCGCCAGATCGATTGCACGTGGTGCAATTAACTGCGCATTCCATGGAATACAACCCAGGATCTGCAATGGTGATTTACCAAAGAATTGCAGGATCTCTAATGGGTTGCTGCCATTGTCACCCGTGTGGTGCGCTTCGAACATTTCAGTCAGATCAGGGCGGGTAATGCCGTGTTCGTCAACCGGAGCGCCGACTTTGTTGATGATACAGCCAACGATACGTTTGCTGTTGGCACCACCGAAGTTGGCACAAGCCAGTTCAATGCTTTCTTTCAGCTTCTGGCTGGAATAGTTACCCGGATGGGTGACCAACACGATGTCTGCGTCCAGAGCAGTCGCAATTTCATGATTCAGCTTATTCGCGAAAGGTTGCTTATCAACAGGCACCAAGCCTTCAATCACCACCACTTCGGCACCACTCTCTATGATGTGTCTTTCATAGAGTGCGACAATCTCTTCTAGCAGAATCGCACTGTCGTTAGACGTAATCATATTCTCTGCATATTGCAGGGAGAGTGGTTCAGGAGGTGTGATGTTTGAACCGGCACGAATGACGGCAGTTGATGTTTCTGGGCCAGATTGGCCAGGTCTCGGTTGAGCTACCGGTTTAAAAAAGCTTACGTTAACGCCATGACGCTCCATTGCCCGGACCATGCCCAGACTTACAGAGGTGACGCCAACGCCGGTGCCAATCGGGATAAGCATGATTGTACGAGCCACTTAATATCCCCTTGTTTCGACGGTTTATCTACTAATGAAAAGGCTGCCCGTAGGCAGCCTTGAGTATTCTATCTTATCAGGCGACCAAATTCGCCGCATCTCGTGCAATCACCCACTCTTCGTTAGTAGGGATCACCATGGCAACCGTGCTGCCTGGTTCAGAGATGATACCCTGTTTACCAAAGCGAGTAGCAAGGTTGGCTTCGGTGCTGACTTTAAAGCCCAGCAGACCGAGACGATTTAACGTCAGTTCACGAATAGGCGCAGAATTTTCACCAATACCACCAGTGAAGACAACAGCATCTAAACGTCCATCCAATGCAGCGGTGTAACTAGCGATGTATTTTGCCAGACGATAGCAGTAAATATCCATCGCTCGTTTCGCTTCTTCTTTAGTTTCGTAGTTATCTTCGACGAAACGGCAGTCGCTGGTGACTTGAGTCAGACCTTGCAGGCCAGATTCTTTAGTCAGGATCTTGTGAATATCATCCAGACTCATCCCCAGAGCATCATGCAGATGGAAAATGATAGCCGGATCAATATCACCACAACGGGTGCCCATGACCAGACCTTCTAACGGTGTCATACCCATTGACGTATCAACAGAATGGCCACCTTTGATCGCACACACCGAACCACCGTTACCCAAATGACAGTTGATGATGTTCAACTCTTCAACTGGCTTGTTCAGTATTTCAGCAGCTTTCAGGCTGATATAGTAATGGCTGGTGCCATGCATACCATAGCGACGGATACCGTTGTCGGTGTATAACTGATAAGGCAACGCATACAGATAAGCCTGTTCAGGCATGGTCTGATGGAAAGCCGTATCGAATACCGCAACATTTGGTAATGATGGGAATGCATGCTTCGCAGCACTGATCCCAACCAAATGCGCAGGGTTATGCAGCGGTGCTAATGTGCTGCAATCTTCAATACCTTTTACCACATCGTCATCAATCACGACTGATTGAGTAAACTTCTCACCACCATGAACGACGCGATGACCGATAGCTATCAGCTCAGCCGCTAATTCTGGTTTGTTCGGCAGGATGGTTTGTACGATAAAATCAAGGGCTTCCTGGTGAGCGGCACCCACACCTAAATCGGCGCTGCCTTTTGCTCCATCCAGTTTCCACTTGATTCTGGCGTCATCGAGGTGTAAACATTCGGCAATGCCTGAGAGTTTTTCATCACCAGAGGTGGCGTCAATCACGGCAAACTTCAAAGAAGAACTACCGCAGTTAAGTACAAGAACCAACTTGCTACTCATTCACTAATCCTAAAGTATGGGTTTCTAACAATATAGTTACGGATATGTTTAAAATTTGTTAAACATAGGCAGCAAATATAGCATATGCTTATGTCAGGATCCCACTGTTTACCACTTATTGGGGCAATCAATAGGCCCAGACTAAGTGGTGTATATTTTCTGTTAAAACACGAGGTTTTGAGGTGAGAAGAATACAGTGGAAGCCGCAAAACAACAAAGATTTCTTATTTACTTAACTGTGAGTTAAAGTTAGAAAAATGGCGGAAAGGGGGAAGTAGTATGAAATCTTTCGGCAAGACTCTGACACATGGTTCCGACTATTCTTCTGTCTGGCCTTCGCAACCCGAACTTGCGCCTATTTTCCCTGAGCAACGCATCATCTATTTGCTCAACTGGGGAAAACGGATCATCCCTGCCTTGATTGTGCTTAGTGGCTGTTTACAGTTGCAGTGGGGCAATGCGGCCAACTGGCCAACTTTTATTGCCAGTTGCCTGTTTGCATTGAGTTTACCGGTGCAGGGCTATTATTGGCTTGGGCGGCGTGCTGATACACAATTACCTCCTTCACTGTCGCGTTGGTACTTTGATATCAACCAGAAAATGAATTGTGCACCGTCAGTGAACCGACCCAGCTATTTTGATTTAGCCACCACGCTGCGCAAAGCGTTTGAGCAACTGGATCGGGTGTTTTTGTTTCAGTGATTAGTAGTTGGCCTTGATGCCATAAGAAACCAGAATTTCTTTCAGGTGTTCCATGACTTCTTTTTTCGGAGGGTGGACACCATCTAATTCGTATTTTTCGCCCATGGCTGTCCATTTATGCTTGCCTAATTCGTGGTAGGGCAGCATTTCCACTTTTTCTACTTTGCCTTCCAGTTCATCCCGAATGAATGCGCCCAGTGCATGCGCACCAGCATCGTCATCACTCCAGCCTGGTACCACAACATAGCGGATCCACATCGTTTTGCCTTTCTTAGCCAGATAACGAGCAAATTCTAGGCAATATTTATTACTGACATGGGTCAGTGGAATATGAATATCATCGTTCATATGTTTGATATCTAACATCACCAGATCAGTTTGATCCAATAATGCATCTAACTCGGCATCGTAATGACGGATAAAACCGTTAGTGTCTAAACAGGTGTGAATACCCTGTGCTTTACAGGCTTTGAACCACTCGGTGACAAATTCTTTTTGCAGTGTCGCTTCACCACCGGATGCGGTAACACCACCACCGGATGATTTCATATACTGACGATATGCCAGCAGATCTTTCATGAGGTCATCGACAGTCACTTCTTTACCGCCTTCGGTATCCCAGGTGTCACGGTTATGACAATATTTACAGCGCATCAAACAGCCCTGCATAAACGCGATGAAACGGATCCCCGGACCATCTACCGTTCCGCAAGTCTCAATAGAATGAATACGGCCTTTAATTGTCATAGTTAACTCCAGAATACTTCTTTATTAATGTTCATTTTATTACAGATTGATACGCTGAGCACGGAGACATAGTTCAAAGCTGGATATTAATCCATAAAAAAACCCCGACTGTTGCCAGCCGGGGTTTTTTACAGAACGAAGCTTATTACATGGACTGTGTGAAAGTACGAGTAATAACGTCTTGCTGTTGTTCTTTAGTCAGTGAGTTGAAACGCACTGCGTAACCAGATACACGGATAGTCAGCTGAGGATATTTCTCAGGATTTTCCATCGCGTCCAGCAGCATTTCGCGGTTCATTACGTTCACGTTCAGGTGTTGACCACCTTCGATGTTCGCTTCGTGATGGAAGTAACCGTCCATCAGACCAACCAGGTTTGCTTTCTGAGAATCAGTTTCTTTACCCAGCGCATTTGGAACGATAGAGAAGGTATAAGAGATACCGTCTTTTGCGTAAGCAAATGGCAGTTTAGCAACTGAAGTCAGAGATGCTACCGCACCTTTCTGGTCACGGCCGTGCATTGGGTTAGCACCTGGTCCGAATGGCGCGCCTGAACGACGACCATCTGGAGTGTTACCAGTTTTCTTACCATAAACTACGTTAGAAGTAATGGTCAGAACTGACTGAGTTGGGATCGCATTACGGTAAGTTTTGCGATGTTGGATCTTAGTCATGAAACGTTCAACCAGATCACAAGCGATGCTATCTACGCGCTCATCGTTGTTACCAAATTGTGGGTATTCACCTTCGATTTCGAAGTCAACAGCGATGCCGTCTTCGTCACGAATAGGTTTAACTTTCGCATATTTGATAGCAGACAGAGAGTCAGCAGTGATAGACAGACCAGCGATACCACAAGCCATAGTACGGATAACATCACGGTCGTGCAGAGCCAGCTGAATTGCTTCGTAGCTGTATTTGTCATGCATGTAGTGAATGATATTCAGTGCGGTGACGTATTGAGTTGCCAGCCATTCCATGAAATGGTCCAGACGGTCCATAACATCGTCGTAATCCAGGTATTCAGATTTAACAGGTTCAGTTTTAGGACCGATCTGAATTTTCAGTTTTTCGTCCATACCGCCATTGATTGCGTACAGCATGGTTTTTGCCAGGTTTGCTCGGGCACCGAAGAACTGCATTTGTTTACCAATAACCATTGGTGATACGCAACAAGCGATAGCATAGTCATCGTTGTTGAAATCGTTACGCATCAGGTCATCGTTTTCGTACTGAACTGAAGAAGTATCGATAGATACTTTAGCGCAGTATTTTTTGAAGCCCATTGGCAGGTCTTCAGACCACAGGATGGTCATGTTTGGCTCTGGAGATGGGCCCATGGTGTACAGTGTGTTCAGGTAACGGAAAGAAGATTTAGTTACCAGAGTACGGCCGTCAACACCCATACCACCCAGAGATTCTGTTGCCCAAATTGGGTCGCCAGAGAACAGTGTGTCGTATTCAGGAGTACGCAGGAAACGCACCATACGCAGTTTCATGATCAGGTGATCGATGATTTCCTGAGCGTCAGCTTCAGTCAACAGACCTTTCTGAATGTCACGTTCAAAGTATACGTCCAGGAAAGTTGCAGTACGGCCGAAAGACATTGCAGCACCGTTCTGGCTCTTAACTGCGCCCAGGTAGCCGAAGTAAGTCCATTGTACCGCTTCTTGAGCTGTAGTTGCTGGACCAGAGATATCGCAACCGTATTTAGCGGCCATGATTTTCAGCTGGTTCAGTGCACGGTGTTGTTCAGAGATTTCTTCACGCAGACGGATAGTCGCTTCCAGATCTTCGCCAGCTTCCATTTTTGCTTGCAGAGATTTGAACTGAGCCAGTTTGTCAGCCATCAGGAAGTCAATACCGTACAGTGCTACACGACGGTAATCACCGATGATACGGCCACGGCCATACGCATCAGGCAAACCGGTGATAACACCAGATTTACGACAGTTCAGGATGTCTTTGGTGTAAACATCAAATACGCCCTGGTTGTGCGTTTTACGGTATTCAGTGAAGATTTTCTTAACTTGTGGGTCTAGTTTACGACCGTAAACTTCACAAGAGCCTTCAACCATTTTGATACCACCGAAAGCGACGATAGCGCGTTTCAATGGTTTTTCAGTCTGCAGACCAACGATCTTTTCCAGATCTTTGTTGATATAGCCGGCATCATGAGAAGTGATGGTTGACGGCAGGTCAGTATCAAAGTCTACAGGAGCATGAGTGCGGTTTTCTTCCTTGATGCCTTCCATAACCTGTTCCCACAGCTTAGCTGTAGCATCAGATTCGCCAGCCAGGAAGGACTCATCACCCTCGTAAGGGGTGTAGTTTTTCTGGATGAAATCACGGGTGTTTACTTCTGACTGCCATGCACCAGGAGTAAAACCTTCCCAAGCTTTCAGACATTTTTCACTTAACTCTGCCATTTTTTCATTACCTCTTCGGTATTGATGTATGAATTTCCAAGGGCAACACTGAATGAATTAGTGGTGACGACGGAAAATGAACCAGTATGTAAGACCAACCATTACACCACCGCCAATAATATTGCCGATAGTGACAGGGATAAGATTATTAATAACAAAATTTTGAATCGTCAGATCAGCATAAACTGATTGCTGGACACCGATAGAAGTCCAGAATTCAGGTGCCGCAAAATTTTCAATTGCAATGCCAACTGGGATCATGAACATGTTGGCAATACTATGTTCGAAACCAGATGCCACGAACATGGCAACAGGCAGAATCATAATTAATGCTTTGTCAGTCATGGTGCGGCCACCAAAAGCCATCCATGCAGCCAGACACACCATCAGGTTACACATAATGCCTAAAGCAACAGCTTCAATGAATGTATGATGAATTTTATGCTGTGCCACAGATAATGCAACTTTACCCCATTGACCTTCGCCGGCAGTATATTGGCTACCTAACATAATGAGGGCAACGATCAGCAAACCACCAATCAGGTTACCGAAGTAGACTATACCCCAGTTTTTCAGCATTTGACCCCAAGTGATGCGATTTGCTGCACGGGCCACCAGAGTAAGTGTAGTTGATGTAAATAACTCACCGCCCAACAATACACATAAAATCAGACCTAATGAGAAGCAGATCCCGCCAACCAGCTTATTGTTACCAGTTGAAAGAGCCGTAATGTAGAAAACAAAGGCAATAGCAATGAAAGCCCCGGCGGTGATAGCTAAGGTAAACGCTTTAGCAGCAGGTTTGGTTGCTTTGCCATGGACAATGTCTTCAAACCGGCGGTGATAGCTAAGGTAAACGCTTTAGCAGCAGGTTTGGTTGCTTTGCCAT
>ERZ724515.36-NODE-36-length-33611-cov-36.175974_pt1 | contig 33611 bp, 25 predicted proteins | sample MGYA00376048_ERZ724515 | MGnify/ENA primary metagenome ERZ724515 (study PRJEB28724, sample SAMN07190885) | wastewater metagenome | isolation source: influent of sewage treatment plant in Hong Hong | place: Hong Kong | collected 2016-03-17 ... | reverse complement strand
TGTCCTACAGCAGAAGGATCGGTCAATGGATCCTTAACTGATCAGCATTGCCGCCTGAGCGGGGCTTGCGGGGATCAGCCCTTGAGCACGGCGGCCATGGCGTCGGCCACGTAGTCGACGTTGCGGCTGTTGAGGCCCGCCACGCACATGCGACCGGAGCGCACCAGGTAGACGGCGAACTCTTCCCGAAGGCGGTCCACCTGCTCCGGGGTGAAGCCGGTGTAGCTGAACATGCCGCGTTGGTTGATGAAGTAACTGAAGTCGCGGCCCGGCACCTTGGCGCTCAGCACCTCGAACAGCTTCTCGCGCATCGCCTTGATGCGGGTGCGCATCTCGGTCACCTCACCAACCCACATGGCGTGCAGGCTGGCGTCGTTCATCACGGCCGCGGTGATCTGGCCGCCGTGGGTGGGGGGGCTGGAGTAGTTGCGGCGCACGGTGGCCTTCATCTGGCCCAGCACCCGGCTCGCCTCTTCGGCATCCTGGCAGATGACCGACAGGCCGCCACAGCGCTCGCCGTAGAAGGAGAGGTTCTTGGAGAAGGAGTTGCTGACGAAGAAGCTGACGCCGGCGGCCACCATGGCGCGAATGGCGTAGGCATCCTCTTCCAGCCCGTCGCCGAAGCCCTGATAGGCGATGTCCATAAAGGGGATCAGGTTCTTCTCGACCACCAGTGCGATCACCTGGTCCCACTGGGCGCGGGAGAGATCCACCCCGGTCGGGTTGTGGCAGCAGGGGTGCAGCAGCACGATGCTCTTGGCCGGCAGGCTGCTCAGGCAGTCGATCATGGCGTCGAACTGCACGCCGCCGGTGGCCGCATCGTAGTAGGGGTAGTCGTGCACCTTGATGCCGGCCCCCTCGAACATCGCCTTGTGGTTGTCCCAGGTGGGATTGCTGACCCACACCTCGGAGGTCGGGAAGTAGCGCTTGAGCAGATCGGCGCCGATCTTCAGCGCGCCGGAGCCGCCGATGGTCTGGATGGTGGCGATGCGACCCGCCTTGACCGCTTCGTGATCGGCGCCAAACAGCAGGTGCTGCACCGCGGTGCGGTAGTTGGCGGCGCCTTCCATCGGCTGGTAGGGGCGCGGGGCCGGGGCGGCGGCGCGCTGCGCTTCGGCCTGCTGCACCGACGGCAGCAGCGGAATGCGGCCCTGCTCGTCGTAATAGAGGCCGATCCCCAGGTTCACCTTCTGCTCGCGGGTATCTTTGTGGAAGGTCTCGACTAGCGTCAGTATGGGGTCGCCAGCATAGGCATCGACGTGTTCAAACATGGGGGGTCCTTGAAGTTGACTGTCCAATTCGGCCGGCCATCAGCCGGGCCGATATGATGGCGCAATCCAGAGGTGGCCTCAAGTTGTTCGAGATGGAGACAGGGCTGACAAAGTCTGTCGCAGTGGTAAGCGCGGGGCCCTTGCCAGGATCCTGCATCCCGTCTGCACGTTCCCCCCATTTTGTCAGAGAAGGCTGCCTTATCGGGATCGTTTGGATAATATATGGATACATACGGCCCCTCTCATTCCCCTCTCATTCCCCTCCCACCCATCCGGGGGAGCCAGGTTCGGCGCCGCCTGAGACAAAAGAAATAGTTGCATAATAGTCAGGCTATTCTTTTGACAACCATTGCAGTGTGCCCGGCCCCTTCGGGGGGCCCACGATAACAGGTGACTCATCGCCGATGACCCGACATGTTTCTGATGCCGATTCCCCTGGCTGGACTGGCACGGCCTGGGTGGCTGGAATGTCTATTTTCTTGCCAAGTTCGCCCTGCTCTGGGGGGGATATCTCAACTTCCACCCCCTGATCAACCTGGTGTTTGCCGCCTTCCTGATCTTTCCCCTGCAAAGGGCCGGGTGGCGCCGTGCGCGGCACTGGCTGGCGTTGCCGGTGGGGGCGGGGATCTTCTATCACGATACCTGGTTGCCGGGGATAGAGAGCATTCGTGCCCAGGGCAGCCAGGTCTTCTCCTTCACCCTGGATTACTGGGCGGAGTTGCTCGGGCGTTTCATCAATTGGGAGATGGTCGGCGCGGGGTTCGTGCTGCTGACACTCTATCTGTTCATCGCCCAGTGGCTGCGCTTCACCCCCTGGATCCTGCTGGCGCTGCTCTGGCTCTGGGTCTCGCCCCAGGTGAGCAATCCCTTCGCGAGCAGCAAGGGGGCGAGCGAGCATGCCCTGAACACGTCCCGGGAGGAGACCCGCTCTTCAGTGCTGCCCATGGAGGAGCAGCTTGACCAGAGTGCCCCGCCGACCAACGAGAACCTCAACGCCTATCTCGATGACTTCTATCGGGAGGAGCAGGAGAGACTGGTGCACTTCCCGGAGAGCCTGCCAGCCCAGGCGACCCCCTTCGATGTGCTCATCATCAATGTCTGCTCCCTGGCCTGGCATGACGTGGAGGCGAGCGGCCTGAGCGGGCATCCGGTCTGGTCCCACTTCGACATTCGCTTCAACCGCTTCAACTCCGCCACTTCCTACAGCGGCCCGAGCTCCATTCGCCTGCTGCGGGCCAGTTGCGGGCAGACCAGCCACCAGGGGCTCTATGTGACGGCGCCGAAGCAGTGTCTGCTGTTCGAGAATCTGGCCCAGCTCGGCTTTGCCAAACAGGTGGCCATGGATCACTCGGGGGATTTTGGCAACTACCTGACCGGCCTGCAGCAGTATGCCGGGCTGGATGTGACCCCCATGGACAAGAAGGGGCTGGCCCATGATCTCGCCTCCTTCGATGGCGAACCCATCTATCGCGGGGATGCCCTGTTCGGCCGCTGGCTGAACGAGCGGACACAGAGTCAGGCGGCACGCAACGTCACCTTCTTCAACCTCATCGCCCTGCACGATGGCAACCGCTATGTGGCGAGCCGCCAGATAGCGCCCTACAAGGCGAGGCTCAAGACCCTGCTGGATCAGCTGGATGACTTCATGACGACGCTGGATCAATCCGGCCGCAAGGTGGCCGTGGTGATGGTGCCTGAGCACGGCGCCGCTCTCACCGGCGACAAGATGCAGATGGCCGGGCTGCGGGACATTCCCAGCCCGAGCATCACCCAGGTGCCGGTGGAGGTTGCCCTGCTCGGTACCAAGGCGCCCCATGAAGCGACCCGCAACGTGGACACCCCCAGCAGCTTCCTGGCGGTATCAGAACTGGTCTCCAGGCTGGTGGGGAAGGATGTGTTCGGGAGCGAGACCATCGATTGGGATGCCCTGCTGGGCGACCTGCCGCAGACCCCGCCGGTGTCTGAGAACCAGGGCTCGGTGGTGATCGAAATCAGGGCAAGTACCACATCAAGCTGGGGCAGGGGGACTGGGTCCCCTATCCCCAATGAGACCGGAAGTGACGATGCGCAGCGAACGGCAATCAGACATGCAGACCCCCTTCGGCGTCCCGGTGGAGGGCGCGGTGATCAATGACGTGGCCATGGTCCAGCAGGCCTTTGGTGTCAGCGTCTCCTATCAGGATATTGCCGCCAGGGAGCGGCTCGCCGCCTTGTGCGCACGCTTCCCCCTGCTGGCGGAGGTGGCAGTGAAAGGGCCCGAGGGGACTGGCGAGGGGAGGTCTGCATGAAGGTGATCGCCCTGCAGGGGATCCGGGGAGGCGTGGGGACCACCGCCATCGTGGCCGGACTGGCCCAGGCTGCCCATGAGCAGGGGGCAAGGGTGCTGGCGGTGGATCTCTGCCCGGACAACCAGCTTGGCATCCACCTTGGCCTGCCCCATGACGATCCGGGAGGCTGGAGCCGGCTGACCCAGCCGGCGCGGGAGTGGCGAGGTGCGCTTCACCGCCGGGAGGAGGGACTGGATCTGCTCTCCCATGGCGGGGGGGAGGGGGCGTCGGCCGAGTGGCTGGCGGGGATCGATGGCTATGATCTGGTGCTGCTGGATCTGCCCCTGGGCATGGCCCCCGTCATCCCCTGCAGGCGCTTGCTGGTGGTCAATGCGGATGCCAACTGCCATGTGCGGCTTCACCGCCACCCCTGGGCGGCTGATGAGCGTCTGCTGGTGACCCAGTTCTCCAGCCAGCGGGCCCTGCAGCAGGGGCTGCTGGATCTCTGGCTGGCAGGGGGGCTCCCTCTGCTCAATCTTCATCTGCACAGGGACGAAGCCATGGCGGAGGCCATGGCCGCCAAGCTGCCGGTCGGCCGCTATGCCCCCACCAGTCTGGTTGCCCACGAGCTGGCCGCCCTGGCGACCTGGTGTCTGGCAGAGGGGGAGGCGCCCCGATGAGAGTGCGGCTGCTGACGCCGGCTGCGGGCCTCTGGTGCTCGCAGCGCTATCGCGCACTGCGCGAGCGGGGGGCTTCCCGCCCTGGGGCGGCCGCATTGACCCTGGGCTGGCTGCTGGCCTGGGTTATCTTCCCCCTCGAGCGTCATGGTTGGCAATGGGTGCTGGGCCATGCCCGGGGGCTCTATCCCCAGCTGACGCACCCCCGGGTGGGGGATCCCCTGCGCGTTCTGTTGCAGAGCCTCTGGATGATAGTGCGTCGCCCACAGCCCATCCCTCTGCGCTGGCCTGCCTCCTGGCAACGGCTCTGGCACCGGGGCACTCAGACTCTCGGCGCCTTCCTGGCCCGTCAGGAGGAGAAAGGGCTGGCCGCCGCCAGGGCCACGCCCCGCGAGGCACGCTGGAAGAGCGTGCTGCTCTGCGTGGTGGCCGGGAGCCTCTCCCTGCTCTGCGTCACCCAGCCGTTCACCCTGCAGGCGCAGCTGGTGTTCGTCCTCCTGCTGGCGGCCATGGCCTTCATCCTGCGCGCCGTGCCGGGCCGTTATCCCATGCTGATGATGATGGTGCTCTCCCTCACCATCTCCTGCCGCTACATCTGGTGGCGCTACACCTCGACCCTCGACTGGTTCGACCCCGTCAGCCTGGCCTGCGGCCTGCTGCTGCTGGCCGCCGAGACCTATGCCTGGCTGGTGCTGCTGCTCGGCTACTGGCAGACCGCATGGCCCCTGCACCGCCCTCCGGCACAACTGCCGGCGGATCCGGCCCAGTGGCCCAGCGTGGATCTGATGATCCCCACCTACAACGAGGATCTCGCCATCGTGAAGGGGACTGTCTACGCCGCCATGGGGCTCGACTGGCCCGCCGACAAGCTGACCATCTGGCTGCTTGACGACTGGGGGCGGGCAGCGTTTCGAGACTTCGCCGAGGAGGCCGGGATCCGCTATGTGGCCCGGTCGACCCATGAGCACGCCAAGGCGGGCAACATCAATCACGCCCTCAAGATGGCCACCGGGGAGCTGGTCGCCATCTTCGACTGTGACCACCTGCCGACCCGCTCCTTCCTGCAGATGACGGTGGGCTGGTTCTACCGGGATCCCCGTCTGGGCGTGGTCCAGACCCCCCACCACTTCTTCTCCGCCGATCCGTTCGAACACAACCTGCAACGGTTTCGCAAGATGCCGAACGAGGGGGCTCTCTTCTACGGCCTGGTGCAGGATGGCAACGACATGTGGGATGCCAGCTTCTTCTGCGGCTCCTGCGCCGTCATCAAGCGCACTGCCCTTGACGAGATCGGCGGCATCGCGGTGGAGACGGTCACCGAGGATGCCCACACCTCCCTGCGGCTGCACCGCCTCGGCTACACCTCGGCCTATATCCGGATCCCGCTGGCGGCGGGGCTGGCCACCGAAAGCCTCTCTGCCCACATCGGTCAGCGCATCCGGTGGGCGCGCGGCATGGTGCAGATCCTGCGTCTGGACAACCCTCTCTTCGGCAAGGGGCTCAAGCTGGGGCAGCGGCTGTGCTACTTCAATGCCATGCTGCATTTCCTCTCGGGCATACCGAGGCTCATCTTCCTGACGGCGCCGCTCGCCTTCCTGATCCTGCACGCCTACATCATCTATGCCCCGGCGGCGGCCATCGCCCTCTACATGTTGCCGCACATCTTCCACAGCGCTCTGACCAACTCCCGGTTGCAGGGCAAGGTGCGCCACTCCTTCTGGGGCGAGGTCTATGAGACGGTGCTGGCCTGGTACATCGCCAGGCCGACCACGGTGGCGCTCTTTGCACCTCACAAGGGGACGTTCAACGTGACTGCCAAGGGGGGGATGACGGAGGAGGTGTTCCTCGATCTGTCGGTCTCCCGCCCCTATCTGCTGCTGATCCTGCTCAATCTGTGCGGGCTGGGGTTCGGCCTCTGGCGCATCGGCACCGGCCCTGCCGACGAGGTGCCGACCCTGATCCTCAGCATGATCTGGACCCTCTACAACATGACCATACTGGGCGGCGCCCTGGCGGTGGCCTTCGAGTCGCGCCAGGTCCGTGCCAACCCCAGGGTGGAGATGGTGATGCCGGCGGCCATCAGGCTGGCGAACGGTCACCTCTACCCCTGTACCGTCAGGGATTACTCCAACGGGGGGGTCGGGGTGCTGCTCGAGGCGCCCCTGCCCCTGGCCGACAAGGAGAGGGTCTGGTTGCTGCTGCGCCATGACCAGCGGGAGCAGGCGTTCGCCGCCAAGGTGTAGCGGGTGTTCGGCTGCAAGCTGGGACTGGAGCTGGAACCCATGGCGCAGGCGCAGCATGTCGAGTTCATCCAGTGCACCTTCGCCCGGGCCGATACCTGGTCCCTGTGGCAGCAGCGTCTGGGCAAGGATCGCCCCCTCCACAGCCTGATCGACATTACCCTGCTCGGCTGGGGGGCTTACTGGCGTCTGGCCCGTACCTCACCCATCGGCTTTGTTTGTATCCTCCTCGAGAAGCTGGCTCGCTGGCTCCTCTCCTTCGTTCCCCGTCGCATCTCCCCAGATTTCCGGGCCGGGACTCCGACCTCACAGACAGTGAAAGGATGATGAAACCACAACGCTACCTTATTCCTCTCCTGCTGATGGCTCAGGGTGCGACCGCCGCCGAGGCCGTCGGCCCCCTGCCGCCTGTTCCCGCTCCGGTGCGCACCCAGGGGATGAGCTTCGAACAGATGGCATCATCGCCAGGCACCCTGTCCCTGCGCGGCAATGCGCCAGACGGACTGGCCGACTTCACCGTGCGGCGGGACGAGGTGGTGACCCGGGCCACCCTGGACCTGAACTTCACGCCATCGCCCTCCCTGCTGCCGCTCATCTCCCAGGTCAAGGTCTATCTCAATGACGAGCTGATGGGGGTGACGGCCCTCAACCAGGATCAGATGGGGACGATGACCCATGCCAGCATCGAGCTGGATCCCCGCTATGCCAAGGATTTCAACCGCCTCAAGGTGAGCTTCGTCGGCCACTATCAGAAAGTGTGCGAGAACCCGGCGAGCGATACCCTCTGGCTCAACGTCAACCGGGACAGCAAGCTGACCCTGCAGTTGCAGACCCTGCCGGTGCGCAACGAGCTCTCCTTCTTCCCCATGCCGTTCCTCGACGTGCGGGACAATGGCAAGCTGACTCTGCCCATGGTGTTCACGGGCTCAGTGCCCCCGGAGCAGCAGCAGGCGGCGGCGGTGCTGGCCTCCTGGTTCGGCACCAAGGCCCAGTGGCGGGGCCAGCATTTCCCGGTGCTCATCAACCAGTTGCCGGATCGCAACGCCGTGATCTTTGCCACCAATGACGCGCGCCCCGATTTCTTGGTGGACTATCCCGAGGTGAAGGGGCCCACCATCGACATGATCAGCTCCCCCGACAACCCCTATGTGAAGCTGCTGCTGATCCTGGGGCGGGATCAGCAGGATCTGCTGACGGCGGTGCAGGGGCTGGCGCGAGGCGATGTCATGCTGCGTGGCCAGAGCGTCATGGTGGACGAGGTGAAGCCGCTCTCCCCGCGTCAACCCTACGATGCCCCGAACTGGGTGCGACTGGATCGCAAGATGCGCTTTGATGAGCTCACGGAGTACCCGGGCCAGTTGCAGGCAACGGGACGCACGCTGTGGCCCATGAACCTGACGCTGCGCCTGCCGCCGGATCTCTATCTGCTGGGGGAGAACGGCATCAGGACGGAGCTGAAGTATCACCATACCTCGCCCACCCTGCGCGACGGTTCCCGGCTGGATGTGGGGGTCAACGGCCAGCTCATGAAGTCGTTCACGCTCGAGCCCGGCGAGGTCAAGAGTGAGCGGTTGCTGACTCTGCCGCTCTGGTTTGCCGACGATGGCGACACCATGGCACTGCGCATGCCCGGGCTCAAGACCACCCAGGCCAACAGCCTGAGCTTCTCGTTCGAGTATGCCCAGCAATACATGGGAGGAACGGAGGATGGCCGTTGCGACCTGGTGATGCCGCCTGCCCATCAGGTGCGCATCGACGAGGGCTCCACCATCGACTTCACCGGCTATCGTCACTTCATCGAGATGCCCGACCTCAAGGCGTTCGCCTATGCCGGCTTCCCGTTCAGCCGGATGGCGGATCTCGCCGACACCCAGATTGTCATGCCGGCCAGACCCCATCCCGGGCAGATCACCACCTTGCTCGATGCCGTCGGTGCCATCGGGGCCGAGACCGGGTATCCGGCGCTCTCCCTGCAGGTTCTGGACGACTGGGAGCGAGCGCGCACCGCGGATCGGGACACCCTGCTCATCGGCACCCTGCCGGAGGAGTTTCGAGGGGATCTGGCCCCCGACGCCCTGCTGCAATCCACGCGCAGCTGGGTCAACGAGCCAACCCGCCAGCACAAGGGGGATCTGCTGCACACCATGGCCGATCGCCAGCCCCAGGCCCGGGTGGGCATGACGGGCAATCGGGCCATCGCCGTCATCCTGGGGCTGCAATCGCCGACCCATGATCAGCGCAGCCTGGTGGCCCTGCTGGCGGATGGACCGGCGGGGGTCACATTGCTCAATGAGGCCCTGCAGACCCGGCCCCTGCGCGATCAGGTGGCGGGCTCGGTGGCCATCATCCGGGAATCCGGGGTGAAGAGCCTGGTGGTGGGGGATCGCTACGAGGTGGGCTACCTGCCGTGGTGGGAGCGTCTCTGGCAACTGTTTGCCCGTTATCCGGTGCGTCTTGCCGGGCTGACCCTGCTCTGCATGCTGGTACTGGGCTGGGGCCTGCGGGTGCTGCTTGCCAGTGCCAGTCGCCGCCGTCTGAAGGAAGATTAAGAGATGACTCAGATGAAAAATGTCTGTGGTGCCCTGCTCCTCTGGGCCCTTTGTTCCCTCCCGGCGCAGGCCGTCTGCCACTGGCCGGAGTGGGATCACTTTCGCCAGCACTACATCAGCGAAGAGGGCAGGGTCATCGGCCCTGCCGAGGGGCGCCGCATCACCACCTCGGAAGGCCAGAGCTATGCCCTCTTCTTCGCCCTGGTCAACGATGACAGGGAGACCTTTGCCCGCCTGCTCGACTGGACGGAGCGGCAGCTCGCCCGCGGGGATCTGACCGGCTTCCTGCCATCCTGGCTCTGGGGCAGGCAGCAGGACGGCAGTTGGGGCGTGCTGGACGCGAACAGCGCGTCCGATTCGGATCTCTGGATAGCCTACAGCCTGCTGGAGGCGGGTCGCCTGTGGGACAACCACAGCTACTCGGCCCTCGGCACCCTGTTGCTGCGCCGTATCGCCCGGGAGGAGGTCGCCACGCTGCCGGGTCTCGGCCCCGTGTTGCTGCCCGGGGCGAAAGGCTATGAGGGGGAGGGACGCTGGACCCTCAACCCCAGTTATCTGCCCCCACAACTGCTGGCCAGATTCGCTTCCTTCAAGGGGCCCTGGGGCGAGATGCGGGCTCTCTTGCCCAAGCTGCTGCAGGAGAGTGCGCCCCGTGGCTTTGCCCCGGACTGGGTGGACTGGCAGGCCGACAAGGGATGGCAGGTGACGGCGGACAAGGGCGACACCGGTGGCTATGACGCCATCCGCGTCTATCTCTGGCTCGGCATGCTGAGCGAGGAGGATCCCGCCAGGGCTTCCCTGGTGGCCCACTTTGCCCCCATGCTGGCGCAGCTGACCGAATCGGGTCATCTGCCCGAGCGGGTCTCCAGCCAAAGTGGTCAGGTTCAGGGCAAGGGGCCGAGCGGCTTTGCCGCCGCCCTCCTGCCCCTGTCACGGGGCTTGCCGGCGCAGGTCACCTTGCGCAAGCAGGTCTCCGATCACGGGCTGGATGCGGATGCCTACTACGGCAGCGTGCTGACCCTGTTCGGCGCAGGCTGGGATCAGGGGCGTTATCGCTTTGCCGCCGACGGTACCCTGCAGCCGGATTGGAGCGAGTCATGTCAGGCAGAGTAACCCTTGGGTGCCTGCTCGCCTGCCTGATGAGCGGAGCCCTGGCGCAAGGGACGGTACAGCCGGTGGCCTGGTTGCTGGAGCAGGTCAGGATTGGCGAGGCCCGTGGGCGGGAAGATCTCGTCAGCAACAGCCTCTATTCCCTCTCCCTGGTGGAGCCCGATCATCTGGAGCTGCTGGCAGCCCAGGCCCGTCAGGCCCTGCGCCAAGGCAAGGTCAAGGAGGCCGGGGCACTGCTGGCCCGCCTTGGCAAGCAAGACCCCGACTCTGCGCTCTATCGTCAGGGCATGGCCAACCTGGCCCTGAACGAACCGGCCAGGCGCCAGCAACTGCAACAAGCCAGGCTGCTGACCAGCGCCGGCAGGCTGGAGGAGGCCGAGCGTCTCTATCGCTCCCTGTTCTCCGGTGATTTGCCCCCCAATCTCGACGTGGCGGTGGATTATGCCCTGTTGCAGACACGGATCCCGGCCATGAAAGCGAAGGGGCTGGCGGCCCTGGGGGCACTCAACCGGCAATATCCGGGTGAGCCCAGAGTGCGGGGCGGGCTGGCTCGCCTCTATCTGGCGGAGGGTCGGCGCCAGGGGGCGCAGAACCTGTTGCGCGAGATGGCGCGAGACCCCTATCAGCGGGACGAGGCCGCCGAGATCTGGCTCGCGGACATCGAATCCCTGCCCATCGGTCCCGGGAGCATCGCTGCCTTGCAGGAGTACATGGTGCTCTTTGGCGAAGGGGATACCACCAAGGCGGAACAGCTGCTCGCTACCCAGGAGGAGAAGTGGGCCTCGCCTGCCTATCGTGCACGCCAGTCGGCGCTCGCAAGCACGGCGGGAGGTGGTGCCTCCATCTCCCGCTTGCAGCGTGCCCTGGCTGCCAACCCGGGGGATCCCGAACTCATGGGGGCCCTCGGGCAGGCCTACTCCCGCAACGATCAGCGAGCGCAGGCCATCGCCCAGTTTGAACGGGTGCTGGCACACCCCGAGGTGACCGACAAGGACAAATGGCGCAGCCTGCTGGCCACCAACCGCTACTGGCTGCTGGTGAGCCAGGGGCGCAGCGCCCTGGAACAGGAGCAGTGGGATGAGGCGGCGACCCTGTATCGCCGTGCCATCGCCCAGGATGGGCGTGAACCCGAAGCCTGGTTGGGGCTCGGAGACAGCGAGCGTGGCCGCCATCGCGATGCCGACGCGGAGTCCGCCTACCGCAAGGCGCTCGCCATGGGGAGCGCGCGGGAGCGGGCACTGGCCCGCCTGTTCGATCTCTACAAGGAGCAGGATCCGGCGCGTGCCCTGGCCCTGCTGGAGCAGCAGGGCACCCCCGGGATGCAGGCCGAAGGGCGGCGGCTCAAGGCCGGGCTGTTGCAGGAGGAGGCCGATCAGCTCGATCGGGCCGGCAAGGTGGCGGCGGCGCTGCGCCTTCGCGAGCAGGCACTCGCGCTGACCCCGGAAGAGGTGTGGCTGGCCTATCGAGTGGCCGATACCCGGGCCCGCCTCGGGGAAGCCGGTAGCGGGGAGCGGCTCTTGCGGGAACGGCTGGCGGCGCACCCGCAGGATGCCACCCTGCGCTACGCCACCGCCCTCTATCTCTCGGGGCAGGACAAGATGGTGGAGGCGAGAGGGGTGCTGGCCGCCATCCCTAGGTCCGCCTGGACACAGGACATGGATGCGCTGGATCGGCGCCTCGCCCGTGACGAGGTGCTCGCCAGGGCGAGGGCGAGTCACGAGGCCGGGGATGATGAGGGGGCCGAACGCCTGCTTCAGCCGTTGCAGCCGGATGAAGAGGTAAGCCTGATGCTGGCGGAGTGGGCCACGGATCGGGGGGCCTATGCACTGGCGGAGCAGCGCTATCAGGAGGTGCTTGCCCGCACGCCGCAACAGCCCGAGGCCAGGCTTGGCATGGCCGAACTGGCCCAGGCCAGGGGCGATCTGGCAAAGGCCCGTCACTGGCTGCCCGCATGGCCGGTCAGCCCGCTGCCCCCGGAGGGGGCCAACTACTACCGCCGGGTAGCCAATCTCTATCAGGCGCTGGGAGAGGGCGAGACAGCCCGCGCCATCTTCACCGACTACGAACCCCTGGTGGCGATGCAACCGGCCTCCCAGCAGACGGCGCTGTTCTGGCGCGATGCCGCCCGTCAGCGCGTTGCCGAGCATGATGTGGAAGGGGCTCTGGTGCGGGATCGCAAGGGGCTGGTGGCCGCAGGTCTGGCCCCCCGCGAGGATCTGGAGGGGGGCGAGCTGACCCGGCTGGCACGCAGTCAGGATGGGGAGGGGTGGCTGGCATCCGGCCTGCGCAGCGATCTCGACAGGCACTACCGGCAGAGCCAGACCACCTTCTCCCTCGACAGCGATTACTGGGGCTCCAGCGGTACCGGGGGCTACTCGGATCTGCGGGCGCTGACCCAGATGGCGCAACTGGATACGCCGCTGGCCGGTGGTACCGCCTTCGGCCGCCTTGAACTGGTCGACATGGATGCCGGAGATCTGCCGGACTCCCCTTACCGGGCGCAGTTCGGTACCTGTGCGGCCAGGGACTGCCGCGGGGACGCGCACCAGCAGAACCGGGGCACCACCCTGGCGGCAGGCTGGCAGCGGGGGGCCTGGGCGTTCGATCTGGGGACCACGCCCCTCGGTTTCGAGGTGGCGGACTGGGTTGGTGGCGCCACCTTGACCGGTGACTGGCACACGCTGGGGTGGGGGATGACCCTCTCGCGTCGGCCCGTCAGCAGCTCGCTGCTCTCCTATGGGGGAACGGTGGATCCGGGCACGGGCATCAGCTGGGGCGGGGTGCGGGCGAACGGGGTCCGCCTCGATCTCAGCCGGGATCTGGGAGGGGCCGTCGGGTTCTGGGGCAGCGCCCAGCAGCACCTGCTGACTGGCAAGAACGTGCCCGACAACTGGCGCACCCGGCTCATGGGAGGGGGCTATTACAAGTTCGTCAACGAGACCCATCGCCGTGCCAGCGTGGGGCTCAGCACCATGCTGTGGCACTACCAGCAGGATCTGGGGGGCTATACCCTGGGGCAGGGGGGTTATTACAGCCCGCAGGGGTACTTCTCGCTCTCGGTGCCGGTGAGCTACCGGCAGCGTACCCCGGACTGGTCGTGGGAGCTGGGCGGATCGGGCTCCTGGTCCTACGCCCATACCGACGACAGTCGCCGCTACCCGCTGGAAGGCCTGTTGCCAAGCGGTTTGCCAGACAGAAATGCGCCTGTGAAAGGGGCAGCAGCAGTGGATTCGGCTACACCCTGAATGGCGTGGTGGAACACAGGCTGACGGAGCACTGGCGCATCGGTGGCCGGGTGGACATCCAGCAGGCGGATGACTATGCCCCCAGCCATGTCCCCCTGTTCCTGCGCTACACCTTCAAGCCCTGGCAAGGGGATCTCGATATGCCGCCAAGGCCTCTCACTCCCTACGCGGACTTCGACTGACAGGGGCGCCCGTCATCACCGGGCGCCCTTATTTCAGATAGGAACGCAGTACCCTCACCACCTGATCCAGATCCTCCAGCCGCTCGGCATGGGTCGCCTCCTCGGCGCCAAGATGCTCGCGCATGTGTCCCTCCAGCACCTCCAGCATCAGGCCGTTGACGGCGCCGCGGATGGCGGCAATCTGCTGCAGGATGGCGGCGCAGTCTGTTTCCTGTTCCAGAGCACTCTCCAGGGCGCCGGTCTGCCCCTTGATGCGCCTGACCCGTGCCAGCAGCTTCTTCTTGTCGTGAACCGTGTGTGACATCCAGGATCCTCTCGATCAATAAAACTATACTGGGGTATAGTATATAGCATCCTCGTTTTCAGGAGAAATCCATGCCATCCCTCGCCTCATCCCACTGCCACCACCCCGTCGTCCACGAAGGGAATCCCCTGGCCGAACAGAAGACCCGCTGGGCCGTGCTGCTCACCGTCGTCATGATGGTGGCGGAGATCGGTGGCGGCTGGTTCTACAACTCCATGGCGCTGCTGGCCGACGGTTGGCACATGAGCTCCCATGCCCTGGCCCTCGGCCTCTCGGTGCTGGCCTATCGCGCTGCCCGCCACTTCGCGCGGGATCACAGGTTCAGCTTCGGTACCTGGAAGATAGAGGTGCTGGGGGGCTTCAGCAGCGCCCTGCTGCTGGTGGGGGTGGCGGGGTTGATGCTGTTCGAGTCGGTGGCCAGGTTGCTGGACCCCAGCCCCATCCATTATCAGCAGGCGATCGGCATTGCCCTGCTGGGCCTGCTGGTGAATCTGGCCTGTGCCTGGCTGCTCAGGGACGATCACGGCCATCACCATGGTCACGACCACCATCACGGTCATCACGACCACTCGCACGATCACCACCACGGCCATCAGGATCTCAACCTGCGCGCCGCCTACCTCCACGTGCTGGCGGACGCGGCCACCTCGGTGCTGGTGATTCTGGCGCTGGTGGGAGGCATGTTGTGGGGGGCGGACTGGCTGGATCCCCTGATGGGCATCGCCGGGGCCGTGCTGGTGGCGGTGTGGGCCAGGGGGCTGCTGCGTGATACCGGGCGCGTCTTGCTGGATGCGGAGATGGATGCGCCCCTGGTGGACGAGATCCGCGAGGTGATTGCCGAGCTGCCTGGCGCCGAGATCCGCGATCTTCACGTCTGGCGGGTGGGGCAGATGCAGTATGCCGCCGCGATGTCGTTGCAGATGGCAACCCCGGTCCCGGCACAGGCGATCCGCGAGCGCCTCGCCATCCACGAGGAGCTGGTGCACCTGACCATCGAAGTGTCTGCCGACTGACGCCCCTGGCGGGGGTCAGCGGGGAGGCTCGCTCCCCTGATCCTGCCAGAGGGAGCCCAGCATCAGCCTCAGCAGCAGTCCCGGCGGGTCGTCGAGCAGGCGGCCCGGCTCCAGTAGCAGGTGGCCGTCGGCATGAAAGCCCAGGCTGGCGTGAACCTTGCCTTCCTCGCCACACACCTGGAGGAGGCCGTTCAGGGAACCCCCCTCGCCGGGTTGACAGCGCAGCCGCAGCTCCCGTGGTTCCCCCAGCAAGGTGAAGGCGCGGGCGAGGGGCGGGCTCTCTTCATAATCCGGCCAGTTGAAGAAGTGATAGCGTTCGGCGAGCACGCCGGCCTGCTGGCAGAACTGATCGAACAACTGGGCAATGCCCTGATACTCCTGGTCCAGCCGCCTGGCCTGCTCCTCAATCCGTTTCATCACCCAGCCCCCTCTATCCATTTGATTGGACATTGATTTCGTCACTCGCTCCCCTCTTCTCGCTGGTATGGGCCGAAAGCGGTGCCAGGTCTGTGAGCGCGATCGAGTTTTCGTTATGAAAACGTTATCTTGTTGATGCGGATTGGTTTTTTTTGCCCATCCGCTCACATTTACGGCAATTCCCGCTGATTAATATGACACCGCTCGGCAATGACCGGGTACTCGGATATCGAGACTAACTACAGCGGGAATTATAAAAAAATGGATATGAAAAAGACCAAAGTGGCGCTGGTAACAGCCTCACTGCTCGCGCTTTTGTCAGGCTGTAACGACAACAGTTCTTCTGCTCCTGCCCCTCAGGATGAGCCCGTCGCTCGTCTTCCCAACGTCCAGCCCCCGGCCGAACTGCTGACGGCCGGCCCCGACGAAGCGGTCATCGCCCTGGTGGATACCCAGACCAGCGCGGCGCGCGGTGTCACCGGCCCGTTCGCCAGCCACAGCCTGCACCTGTGGAACAACGACGCCTGCAACTCGACCTCGGAGGGCGGCCTCAACACCGGTTGGGATGACAAGAGCAAGACGCCGTCCGCGGCGGACAGTTTTGGTCCGGCCTGGGTCGTGCCGCTCTCCAAGATGGAAGGCTGCATCAACTTCATCGCCCGCAACGGCGATCTCGCTAACCTGACCGGCAGCGACATGAAGGTGGTCTTCAGTGATCACCCGGATCGCACCGTGGCCATCGTCGCCGGCAAGAACGAGATCTTCGGCAGCCGGGCGGAAGCCTTCACCGCCGCCTTCGGCGTGGCGGGGGCCAGTGCCCATCTCATCGACGACAACACCCTGATTTGGCAAGGGGGCAAGGACAAGCCCTATGTGCGCCTCTACTACACAGAGTCAGGCACCATCACCGCAAACAGCGAGGGTGTATTCGATTTCCCCTACCTCAAGCTGACCCCGACCAGCCTGACCGAAGAGCAGCAGGCCAAATACCCGCACCTCAAGGATGCCGCCGCCTTCGCCCTGCCTGCGGGGAAAGATCTCAAGCCCCTGCTCAAGGGTGAGCTGGTCGCCATCGGGACCGATGCGGACGGCATCCTGCAGGGGGCGACCCTGGTGCAGAGTGCCGGTGCCCTCGATGCCCTTTACAGCGAAGCGGCCACCAAGCTGGCCTACGGCGCCGTGGTGGAGGGGGGCAATGTCACCTTCCGGCTCTGGGCGCCGACTGCCAAGTCGGTCAAGCTGGCGCTGTTCGACGAGCAGCACAAGTCGCTTGGCGAGCGCGCCATGACCCTGGACGAGGCCAGCGGCAGCTGGAGCGTGCAGGGGGGCAGCGATCTTGTCGGCAAATACTACCGCTACGATATCCAGGTCTATCACCCGGTCAGCCGCAAGCTGGAATCCTATCAGGTGACCGACCCCTACTCCCTGAGCCTGGCGATGAACTCCGAGTTCAGCCAGGTGGTGGATCTCGACGATCCGGCCCTCAAGCCGGAAGGCTGGGACGGCCTCAAGGCGCCCCACAGCCAGAAGAACCCCGCCGACATCACCATCTATGAGGCCCACGTCCGGGATCTGACCGGCAACGACGAGTCGACGCCGGTGGATCACCGCGGCAAGTTCCTCGGGCTGACCGACAGCGACAGCGTGCCCGTCACCCACCTGAAATCCCTGGCCAAGAGCGGCGTCAGCCACCTGCACCTGCTGCCGGTGTTCGACATCGCCACCGTCAACGAGGATCCGGCCAAGGTGGCCAACATCGGTGATGACTTCAGCAAGCTGTGCGAGGTCAATCCCGAGGTCAAGAACTCCAGGTTTGCCAGCCACTGTGGTGGCGGCGAGACCATCGAAGCCGTGCTCGGTGATCTGCAAGCCAGCGACAGCAAGGAAAACCCCGTGGTGCAGGAGCTGTACGGCTACCTGCGCGGGGTGGACTCCTTCAACTGGGGCTATGACCCCTACCACTACACCACCCCGGAAGGCTCCTACGCCACCAATGCGGAGGGGACGACCCGGATCAAGGAGTTCCGCGAGATGGTGCAGGCCATCAAGCAGAACATCGGCATGAACGTGGTGATGGACGTGGTCTACAACCACACCAACGAAGCGGGTCTCGGTTCCAAATCCGTGCTCGACAAGATTGTGCCCTGGTACTACCAGCGCCTCAATCCGGAGACCGGTTCGGTGGAAAACTCCACCTGCTGCTCCAACACGGCGCCGGAACACGCCATGTTCGCCAAGCTGATGGATGACTCTCTGGTCACCTGGGCGCGGGACTACAAGATCGATGCCTTCCGCTTCGACCTCATGGGCCACCACCCGAAAGATCAGATGGTGCAGGCCCTGGCCGAGGTGAAGAAGGTCAATCCGGACATGTACTTCTACGGCGAGGGGTGGAACTTCGGCGAGGTGCAGGATGACAAGCGCTTCGTGCAGGCGACCCAGAAGCACCTGGCCGGTACCGGCATCGGATCCTTCTCCGACCGGCTGCGTGATGCGGTGCGCGGCGGCAGCCCGTTCGACGGCGGCGAAGCCATTCGCAAGACCCAGGGCTTTGGCAACGGCGCCCTGGTGGATGCCAACGAGCTGGACGGCGTCGATCTCGCCACCGCCCTGCATCAGTCCGATCTGGTGCGCCTCGGCATGGCGGGCAACCTCAAGGAGTTCGTGCTGACCGACAAGGACGGCATTCCGAAGAAAGGCTCCGACATCGACTACAACGGTCAACCGGCGGGCTATGCCCAGGATCCGACCGAAATCCAGAACTATGTCGACAAGCACGACAACCAGACCCTGTTCGACAACCTGGTGTACAAGGCACCCGCCGGGGCCGACCTGGTGCGGATGCAGGGGGTCTCTCTGGCGACCGCCATGCTGGGTCAGGGCATTCCCTTCACCCACGCGGGTGTCGAGCTGCTGCGTTCCAAGTCCATGGAGCGGGACAGCTACGACTCCGGTGACTGGTACAACCGGGTCGACTACGGCTTAAGTGACAATAATTTTGACAAAGGGCTGCCGCGCAAGGACAAGGACGAGGCCAACTACGAGCTGATCGAGCAGGTGCTCGGCCAGCACGCCAAGCCGGGTTCGGCCGAGATGCATCAGATGGTGAACTTCTACCAGGAGCTCTCCGAACTGCGTCAATCCTCTCGTCTGCTGCGTCTTGGCAGCGGCGCCGAGGTGATCAAGCGGGTCGACTTCCGCAACACCGGCCCTGAGCAGATCCCGGGTCTCATCGTGATGAGCGTGGATGACGGGGTGGGCGCCGGTGCGGATCTGGATCCGGCCATCGACGGCCTGGTGGTGATGATCAACGCCACCAATCAGCCCCAGAGTATCGGCGATTTCCGTGACGGCAAGGATCAGCCCATCGATCTGACCGGCATGGTCCTGAGCGGTGCCCACCGTGACTCCGACAGCATCGCCAGCGGTGCGGCCAATGACAGCGGTCAGCTGACCCTTGGCGCCTGGTCGGCGGCGGTGTTCGTCAAGCCGCAGAGCGGTGCCCAGGGCGCGGGGCTGCCGGTGAGCAAGAAGACGGATCTGAGCACCTTGCCTCCCTTCGGTGACACCGAGGTGTTCGTGCGCGGTTTCCTGAATCAGTGGGATCCGGTCAACAAGATGAACTTCAGTGGCAATTTCACCTATGAGTTCACCACCGAGGTGACGGCGGATCAGCTGGGGTCGACCCAGGTGAAGATCGCTGGCAACGAGTGGAGCGGCCCCGTCAATTACGGCAAGTGCAGCGATACCGACCAGCTTGCGACCGGCCAGGTCAATACGCTCTGTGCCAATGGCGGGGATCTGCCGTTCAACGTGGAGAAGGCTGGCACCTACAAGTTTGTCTTCACCGCCATGAACAAGGACAAGCCCACCCTGAGTGTCAGCTACACCGAACCGGCGCAGAGCTGCAAGGTGCTGGATACCGTCGCGGGCAATCCGCTCGGCTTCCCGCTCTATGTGCGCGGCAGTCTGAGCGACTGGAACGCCCAGCCGGCCTACCAGCTGAGCTACAAGGGGATGGAAGGTAACCTCGCCATCTATCAGGCCGCCTTCAACTACGCGGGCAGCTTTGACTTCAAGTTTGCCAACGACGATGGCAACTGGAGCAAGCAGTTCTTCGTGAAGGATGCCGGTGGCACCCTGATCGCACTGGAGCCCGAGCAGGTTTACCCGCTCCAGCACGGCGACGGTGGCATGGGCAACAACAGCATCACGCTGGAACAGGGTCTGTGGAGCTTCCTGGTGAAGGTTGACCCGACCCAGACTTCCGGCGAGGTGGGCAGCGTCATCATCCAGGAGTGCAGCGCCAAGTAAGTCTTTCCCATCGAGCCCGGGGCTGGCTCGGCAGCCCCGGGTTGAATTCCGCCTCGCCAAGGGCGGGATAACACCGAGAGAGTAAGCAAAGCGCGACTGCCGACCGGCAGCCGCGCTTTTTCTTTGCTCGTGGGCGAGGCAATAAAAAAGCCGCCCCGTTGGAGCGGCTGTTGGTTGTTCAGTTTACGGCCGGCCTAGCGTTTTCGCAGCAGGCGCAGGGCGTTGGCGGTGACCAGGGCGGTGGCGCCGGTGTCGGCCAGCACCGCAATCCACAGGCCGGTGATGCCGAGCAGGCTGGTGACCAGGAAGATGGCCTTGAGCCCCAGCGCCAGCGCGATGTTCTGGTGGATGTTGGCCAGTGCCGCGCGGGAGAGCCGGATCATGGCGGCGACCCCGCCGAGCTGGTTGTGGGTCAGCGCCGCATCGGCGGTCTCCAGCGCCACGTCGGTGCCGCCTCCCATGGCGATGCCGATGCTGGCCCGCTTCATGGCCGGTGCATCGTTGATGCCGTCGCCGATCATCGCGACCTTCTGGCTGAGGCCGAGCTTGGCGATTTCATCGACCTTGCCCTCCGGCAGCAGGCCGGCGCGCCAGCCCATGCCGAGCTCGCCGGCGATCGCCTCGGCGGCGCGGGGGTTGTCGCCGGTCAGCATGATGCTCTGCAGGCCGAGCTGGTTGAGCTCCTGCAGCGCCGCAGCCGCCTCGGGGCGGATCTGGTCGCGCAGGGCCAGCAGGGCGGCCGGGGCGGCGTTGGGCTGACCGAGCACCACCACTGTCTTGCCTTGCTGCTCCAGGGTGGCGACCCGGGCCAGCATCGCCGCATCCAGGGTGGCGACCCGGCTCGGTGCCAGCAGCTGCCAGAGGACTCCGTCGATGCGACCCTCTACCCCCATGCCGGGCAGGGCGCGCAGCTCCTGGGCCGCGGCGAGGCTGAGGCCCCGTTCGCTGGCCGCCGTCACCACGGCGCGGGCCAGCGGGTGGTGGGAGCCCTGCTCGATGGCCGCCGCCAGCGCCAGCAGGTCGGCCTCTGGCTGGCCATTGAGGCTCACCAGTTCGGTCAGCTGCGGCTTGCCCAGGGTCAGGGTGCCGGTCTTGTCAAAGGCCACGGTATCGATGTGGGCGAGGCGCTCCAGCGCGGCGCCCCCCTTGATGAGGGCACCCTGCCGGGTGGCTGCCGCCAGTGCCGAGGTGACCGCCGCCGGGGTGGAGATGACCAGGGCGCAGGGGCAACCGATCAGCAGCAGCGCCAGCCCGCGATAGACCCACTCGTCCCAGATCTGGCCGAAGGCGAGCGGCGGTACCAGCACCACCAGCAGGGCGACCAGCATCATGGCCGGGGTATACCAGCGACTGAAGCGGTCGATGAAGCGCTCGATGGGGGCGCGCTGGGTCTCGGCCTCCTCGATGAGGTGCAGGATGCGGTCGATGGCGTTGTTGCCGGGCTCTGATACCACCTCAAGGCGCAGCACCCGATCCGCCGCCAGACTGCCGGCGGGGACCTTGTCACCCCGGCGGCGCTCCACCGGGATGGATTCGCCGGTCAGGGCGCTCTCGTCAAAGGCGCCGAGGGGGTCGAGCAGGCGGGCATCGGCGGCCAGGCGGGCACCCGGGGCGATTTCGATGATGTCACCGGGGCGCAGCTGGTCGGCAGCGACTTCTTCCCGTACCTCGCCCTCGGCAGTGGTGCGGATGCGCAGCGCCTTGTCGGGCACCAGCGCCATCAGGGCGGTGACCCCGGCGCGGGCGCGGCCGGCGGCGTAGGCCTCCAGATGTTCCCCCAGCATGAACAGCAGCAGCACCATGGCCGCTTCGGCGGTTTCACCGAGGAACAGGGCCCCCACGGCGGCGACCGTCATCAGGGTCTCGATGGCGAAGGGGGAGCCGCTCTTGGTCAGCGCCCACGCCTTGCGGGAGATGGGCCACAGCCCCCAGAGGGTGGCCAGGGTAAAGAGCGGCTGACCGAGCTGGTTCGGCAGCAGGGCCGCCATCCCCATCAATCCGGCGAGCGACAGGGGCTGCCAATACTTGGTGAGCAGGTTGTTGACCCTCTGCATCTGCGGGCTGCGGCCTGGTTCGCTGCGAGCCGTGTTCTGAGCTCCCCCTTTGAGCTGGAAGCCGGCGGCCAGCACGGCGGCGGTGACGGGATCGGGGGAGAGGCCGGGGGCCAGATCCACCACCAGCTTCTCGGTGGCAAACAGCACCCGAGCCTGTTGTACGCCCTCCACCCGGCTGACGGCGGTCTCTATCTTGCGTGCACAGCTGGGACAATCCATGCCCAGCACCTGCCAGCTATGGCGGCGGCTGTTCTGCTCGGGGGTAGCCAGCGGCGGCTCGGTCGCGGCGGCCGTGTGGGCGTGCCCCTGCTCATGATGATCGTGATCGTGGTCGTGGGCTGTGTCGGTGGTGCAAGCGCCTCTGGGGGGCTCTTCATCTCCCGGGCCGTCTGCGCCACTTTGCCCCTGATGATCGTGGCGGGTCGGGTTGGCGACACCACTGGCCTGTGTCGCGTTGTCGCAGCAGTGGCTGGTGTGGCTGTGCCCGGCCTGTGGGGTGGCGGCCTTGCTGACGGCCTTGATGGGGGCAGCGGCGTGTTGATGGCTGCAGCAGGATTTGCTCATGATGCGTTCCTCTTGAGGGATCCCGCCCCTGCGGGATCCTGGATGACTGAGCCGAGTGTAAACCTTGGTGTAAAGTCCAAGGTCAAGTCCTCTTCTTCTCTTTGTCCGGGGCCATGACAGTGGCCGCTGATCTGCCTCTGGAGCAGGAGGGATGCAAAGGGATGCCAAATCCCTTTCATTAGCGGGTGTTTGTCATCCCGTGGCGGGCCTATACTGGGGACCCTGGATCCCACATCAATCATCAAGGACCTAACATGAGCAATACCGTCACCCTGCAAGGCAACCCCGTCTCCGTCTCCGGCCACTTCCCCGTTGCCGGTGAGCAGGCCAAGCCCTTCTCCCTGGTTGCTGGCGATCTGTCCGATGCGACCCTGGCGACCTTCGCCGGCAAGCGCAAGATCCTGAACATCTTCCCGAGCGTCGACACCCCGACCTGCGCCACTTCCGTGCGCAAGTTCAACGAGCAGGCAAGCGCCCTGAACAACACCGTCGTGCTGTGCATCTCTGCCGACCTGCCGTTCGCCCAGGCCCGTTTCTGCGGCGCCGAGGGTCTGGACAAGGTGGTGAACCTCTCCACCCTGCGCGGTGTCTCCTTCCTGCAGGACTACGGCGTGGCCTTCTCCTCCGGTCCCCTGGTGGGTCTGGCTGCCCGTGCCATCGTGGTGCTGGATGAGCACGACAAGGTGCTGCACAGCGAGCTGGTGGCCGAAGTCGCCGACGAGCCGAACTACGCCGCCGCCCTGGCCGTTCTGTAAGTCGCGCCACAGGCTGATTGCCTGACGGCCTGCCCCGTTCACACGGGGCAGGCCGTTTTTATTGCGCTCCCGAACCTTTTACTTATGGGGTGGGTCTGGCTAGACTTCGCCTCCACATCCTCGTTCAGCCTGTATCTGCGATCCCCATGACGTTTGACGAACTCGCCCTTGACCCCGCCCTGTTGCCCCTGCTGCCCGCCGCGCTGGAAAAACCGACCCCCATTCAGCAGCTAGCCATTCCTGCAGCCTTGTCAGGACGGGATCTGCTTGCCCTGGCCAGGACCGGCAGTGGCAAGACCCTGGCATTCGGCCTGCCGCTGCTGCAGAGGCTGGACGCAGCCAGTGACCGGGTACAGGGATTGGTACTGGTCCCCACCCGGGAGCTGGCAAGCCAGGTGAGCGCCGCCCTGCAGGAGATTGCCGACGGGTTGGGGGTGCGCCTTCTGACCCTGTGTGGCGGGGTGGCCCAGGAGTGGCAGGAGCGGGAACTGGCTCTTGGCCCCCAACTGCTGGTGGCGACCCCCGGACGGTTACGGGACTTGCTGGCCCAGCAGACGCTGGGACTGGGTGCCCTGCGCATGCTGGTGCTGGATGAGGCGGATCGCCTGCTGGAGATGGGGTTCTGGCCCGATATCCAGTGGCTGATGAAGGCAATGCCGGAGGCGCGGCAGCAGATGCTCTTCTCCGCCACCTTGCCGGTCGAGCTGGAGAGCCTGGCCTCGGGCCTGCTGCAGGATCCGGTGCGCATCGAGGCCGAGCCGCTCAACAGCCTGGTGAGCGACATCGAGGAGCGGCTCTATCTGGTCAACAGGAGCAGCAAGGTGCCTGCGCTGATCGCCCTGCTGGAGGCCGGAGAGTGGCCCCAGGTGCTGGTCTTCATCAGTGCCAGGGACGACGCGGACGGGGTGGCCAAGAAACTCGCCAGGGCTGGCATGACGGTGGCAGCCCTGCACGGAAACAAGGATCAGGCCGTGCGGGAGCAGGCGCTGGCGGATTTCAAGGAGGGCAGGGTGCGGGTGCTGGTGGCCACGGACCTGATGGCGCGCGGTATCCACGTGGAGGCATTGCCCGTGGTGATCAATCTGGATCTGCCGGACCATGCGCCCGTCTACGTGCATCGTATCGGTCGTACCGCCCGTGCCGGACAGAGCGGTCTGGCCATCTCCCTTACCTGTCACGGGGATGGGGAGGCGCTCGAGGGGATCCGGGCCCTGACCGGTCGGCCCCTGCCCCTGGCGGCGCTGGCAGGTTTTCCGGTGACCGACAAACCCGCCAGCGGGGAGAGCAAACGGGCGCCAAGAGACAAGCAGGCGAACCGTCGCACCCAGGGCAAGCGCAGCATCAAGCAGTTCAAGGGCAAATCCTGAGACGGACTTCTTGCCCCCGGCGGGAGCCTGTCGTCGTGAAGGAGAGGAGAGATCGGCAGCGCGCCCGGGGGCGCGCCAAACTACACGGCAAGGGGGTCAGTCGTGGAACTGGTTGATCAGGCGGGAGAGGTTTTGCAGCCGCTCCACCAGCAGGGTGATGCCATCAAGGGCCTGACGGCTGTTGTCCGCGGTGTGGCTCGCCAGTTGGTGGATCTGGTGGATCCCCTGATCCAGGGTGCTGGTGACATCCGCCTGCTGGCTCACCGCCTGGGCTATCTCGTCGCTGGTGTGGGTCACCCGGGCCAGCATCCGGTTGATCTGGTCGAGCACCTCGGCGGTGGCCCCCATGTGCTGCTGGCAGAGCACTGATGTCTGGGCCCCCTGCTCCATGCCATCGGACAGTTGCCGGGTGCTCTGTTGCAGCGCCCCTATCATGTCGCTTATCTCGCCGGTGGAGCTGCGGGTTTTCTGGGCCAGGGCCCGTATCTCGTCGGCCACCACCGCAAAGCCGCGCCCCTGTTCACCGGCCCGTGCCGCCTCGATGGCCGCATTGAGGGAGAGCAGGTTGGTCTGATCCGCAATCTGCCCGATCACCTCCAGAATGCCGTTGATCTTCTGGCTGTCCTGGGTCAGGCGCGCCAGCACGCCCTGGCTGGCGTCCAGCTCCTGATGAAGCCTGTCGACCGAATCCCGGGTTGTGGCCAGCGCCTGCTGGCCACTGGCGGACACCTGCTGGACCTCGCCCACCAGCGCATTGGCCTGGTGGGCATTGTCAGCCACATCGCGGATGGACTGGCTCATCTGGGTGATGGCCGCCGCCAGTTGCTCGCTCTGGGCCCGCTGCTGTTGCAGGTGAGTGTCTATGGTCTGGATATGCCCCCTGTCATCCTCCGCCGCCTGCAGGATCTGCTGGTTGGTGTCCGCGCTGCGACCCGCCACGGCGCGCAGCTCCGCCTTCTTCATGCGCAGCAGCAGTTCAAGGGCGGCCAGGCTGTCCTGACGCCTGGCATAGAGTACCTGGCAAAGGGCGCTGCCCTGCTCCTCGCCCGCCGTGGCCAGCAGCCTGGCCAGCCGCCGTTGCAGATGCCAGCCATGCCCCATCTGGGCCAGCAAGCAGAGCAGGGTGATGACTCCCCACCCCGGCTGGCCGGTGACCAGACTGGCCCCCATGCCGAGCAGGGCGGTGCCAGAGAGCAGCAGACACAGCTGCCCCGGCTCCAGGGTCAGCCGGGTCAGCCAGGGCAGTGCCTTGCCGTCACGGATCCGGGCATAGAGCTGCTCTGCCCAGGCGATGTCGTGATCCTGGGGACGGGTGCGGACAGACTGGTATTCGATGATCTGCTGCTGATCGTTGAGGATCGGCGTGACGTAGGCGTTGACCCAGTAGAACTGACCACTCTTGGCGCGGTTCTTTACCAGCCCCATCCAGCTCTTGCCTTGTTGCAGGCGGCGCCACATGTCGGCGAACGCGGCCTTGGGCATGTCGGGGTGGCGGACCAGATTGTGGGGCTCCCCTTCCATTTCGGTCGCGCTGTAGCCCGCCACATCGCAAAAGTGCTGGTTGGCATAAGTGATGTGACTGGCGGGATCCGTGGTCGAGATCAGTGAGATGTGATCGGGGAAACGGATCTCCCCTTCGTGCCGGGTTGTGGTCATGTGCGCATCCTGAATGAGCCAAGTAACTGATAAAGTTATTTTTTATTTTTGTGATTGTTACGGCGTCATTGTAGATGCGGACTGTTACACCACCTTGGCTTGGGTCAATAAATCAACACGGGAAAGGCTGAAAAAAGTCGTAGATGGCGGCTCAGCCGCGGGGAGTGAAGTCGTGGATCTCCCCCGTCCTCGGCTTGAAGCGGGGGGCATTGTCTTCTGCGCTGGCGACCCAGGCCATGGCCTGGCAGAAACTCTCCTGCTTGGCGAAGGCATCCCGGGCCTGATCGATGGCTCGTTCGGCATTGCGCCGCTCCATCTTGCTGGCCTTGCGGTCGCTGAACTGCTTCTGCTGGCTCAACATCCATTCGAGGAAGGCCTGGCGGCATTCGGTTTCATCGGCGGCCTTGGCGGGAAGGGCAACAAACAGGGCAATCAGGAGCAGAGCACGCATGGCAGGATCGGATCACGGGGTTGATGAATGAAAAGAGGCGGCATTTTATGCCGGGAACTTGAACAGGAACAGTGCCAGGAGGGGTCAGATGTCCCGACCCCTCCCCGGACTCAGTGTTTGACGAGGTAGAGCTGACGGCTGTAGGCCACGTCTTCCGGGTTGTTGATGGGATACCCCTTGAGCCAGGGCTTGATGAGCCGGGCATTGGTGTACTGGTAGATGGGGGCGATGGGGGCCTCCTTCTGCAAGATGGCCTCGGCCTCATCAAACAGGCGGGCCCGCTCTGCGGGATCCTGACTGTTGGCCGCCTGCGCCAGCAGCTTGTCGTAAGCCGGGTTGGCGAACCGGGCCATGTTGCCGCTGTGGCCCGATCCCCAGAGCCCGAGGAAGGCGGAGGGGTCGTTGTAATCGGCGACCCAGGAAGAGCGGATCACCTCGAACTGGCCGCTTTGACGGCTGTCGAGATAGGTTTTCCACTCCTGGTTGGTGAGCTCGACCCGGGCCCCCAGCTTCTGTTTCCACAGGTTGGCGATGGCCAGCGCCATCTTCTTGTGAATTTCCGCCGTGTTGTAGAGCAGGGTCAGCTTGAGGGGATTGCTTGGGCCGTAGCCCGCTTCTTTCAGCAGGGCTCTGGCACGCTCGTCCAGCGCCTGCTGGCTGCTGGTGGAGAGCAGATTGGGCTTGGGGTCGAAGCCGGCGGTCACGTCCGGGGTGAAGTGGTAGGCCGGTTTCTCCCCGGTGCCCAGCACCTTGTCGGCAATCAGGCCCCTGTCGATGGTGTAGGAGAGCGCCTGGCGCACCCGCACATCATTGAGGGGCGGGCGCTGGGTGTTGAAGGCGTAGTAGTAGGTGCCGAGCTGTTCCGGGGTATAGACCTCCCCCGGGATCTGGGCCATCAGGCTCTGGTACTGCTCCTTGGGGAAGGATTCGGTGATGTGCAGATCCCCGGCCAGATAGCGGTGGGTGGCCGCGCTCTCCTGGTTGATGGGCACGAAGGTGACGCGGGTCAGTACCGTGTGGGCGCGATCCCAGTAGTAGGGATTGGGCGTCAGCTCCAGTTTCTCGTTCACCACCCGGTGACTCAACACGAAGGCGCCGTTGCCCACCAGCTTGCCGGGCTGGGTCCACTGGTTGCCATATTGCTCCATGCTGGCCTGGTGCAGGGGCGACAGGCTGGGGTGGGTCAGCAGGCTCAGGAAATAGGGCACCGGCTGGGAGAGGGTCACCTTCAGGGTATGGTCATCGACGGCCTCCACCCCGAGCGCATCGGGGGCCAGCCTGCCTGCCACTATGTCGTCCACCTTGTCGAAGCGAGCGAGCTGGGCGAACCAGGCGAAAGTGGCGGCTTCTCTGGGGTCAACCAGCTTGCGCCAACCATAGACGAAGTCGGCGGCGCGCACGGGGTCGCCGTTGGACCAGCGGGCATCCTGCCTCAGATGGAATGTGAACTGCCGGTTGTCCTTGTTCTCCCAGCTCGCGGCCACCCCGGGCAGCACCTTGCCGTCCGGCCCCTGGGTCAGCAGCCCCTCGTAAAGGTCTCTGAGGACCTGCAGCTCCGGCAGTCCCACCAGCTTGAGAGGGCTCAGGCTCGCCGGTTCATCCTTGAGATGACGGACGACGGCCTGTTCGGCGGCGAGTGGGGTACCGGGCGGCACATCGGCGGCCTGGACGCAGGCACAGCCCAGCAGGACCAGCAGGGGGCTCCATCCTTTCATGGTGAATCCTTCAAAATGTGTGAAGCGGGGAGAAAACTCGGCGAGAATGCATCGCCGGCAGATGGGAAATCATGATATCCCCTTTGCTGGTCAGACCGCCAGCATGAGTCCCATGATATCCGATGCGGCTGTCAACGAGGGGGCGCCGTGAGCGCCAGGAAAAGGAGAGAGTGATGAGAGCATGGATCTTGTTGGCCTGCGTGCTGAGCCAGGGCGCCTGGGCGTTGTCCCCGTGCGAGAAGAGCAGCTCGGTGGGAAGCTGGTGCGAAGTGAACATAGAGGCGCTGCACCCCACCCAGGGCGGCGTCGGTCAGTTGCAGGTGGATACCACAGCCCGGGAGCTGGCGGACAAGAGCGAGAAGCAGCTCGACAAGCTGATGAAAAAGAAAGAGATCCCCATCGTCATCGCGCCGGATGGGGGTTACTGGCTGGTGGACAGGCACCACCTGACCAAGGCGCTGTGGCAGCAGGGGGTGAAGCAGGTCAGGGTCAAGGTGATTGCACGGTTGCAGGACAGGGCCAATTTCTGGAGCCAGATGCAGAACAACCACTGGGCCTGGCTCAAGGATGAACGGGGTCAACCCCTGACTCCCGAGCAGTTGCCCGGCCATATCGGTGAATTGCCGGATTACCCCTACCGCACCCTGGCGGGGCTGTTGCAGGATGCGGGCTACTTCAGCAAGAAGGATCAGGTCTACTTCGTCGAGTTTGCCTGGGCCAGCTGGCTCGGCCAGCAGATGGCCTGGCAGCCGATCGATGAGGTCAACCTTGCAGATCGCCTCGCCGAAGCCAAACGGCTGGCGTGCAGCAGCAAGGCGTCGGATCTGCCTGGTTACCCCGGCAAGCAGTGTCGCGTCAATCAGCCCAGAACAGCGGGTTGAGGGATCCTGCACAAAGGGTCTGGTTGATATTTGTTCTCGATTGGCCATGATACAAACTCCACTCGTGTCGGCAAAGGAGAGGAACATGGAACATCAGAACTGGCAACGCTACATGCTGGAGGCGGAGAACGCCCTTGGCATGGGGGCTCTGGGCACGGCGATCTGCCTCTATCAGCAGGCCCTGGGGGAAGTGTATGAGCTGGCCTCCGGGGATCTGGACGAACTGGCCAGCATGCGGGTCGCCACCTGTCACCGCATGGCCGATTTCTGGCGTGCCATGGAAGAGCCCGCCTATGAACTGCGCTACCTCAAGCTCGCCTCCGAGCTGGTCACCGCCCTGGTGCCCCAGTGCCCCAACCGGGCGTGCGAATCCCTCATCAGCGAGCTGGGCTGCTGCCGCGCCGCCCTGCTCTCCTTCTTGAAGCGCCACCCCAATCCGGAGATTGCCCGGCTTATCCAGGTGCAGGACAGGGTTCAGGGCTGCGAGCTGATAGGCCGGTTCCGTCTCAACTGAGTTCAGCGCCGTTTTTGCAGCTTGCTGGCGATGCGGCTTTGCGCCTCTTCCCCTTGGAGGGCCTGGGCGAAGGCGCGCGCTTCCAGGTCGATGACGAAATGCACCGCCTGTTTGAGCTCCTGCTTGAGCAGCGCCTTGCTCTTCTGGAGCGCCATCGGCGGCTTGGCCGCCAGTTTCAGTCCCTGCTCCCGAGCGAAGGGGAGCAGGTCCGCCGGGGCCAGCACCCGGTTGGCGAGCCCGAGACGCAGCGCCTCTTCCCCATCGATGGCCTCTGCCAGCAGCAACAGCTCCGCCGCCTTGAGGTGACCGACGGCGCGTGGCAGCAGCAGGCTGGCGGCAAACTCCGGCACCAGTCCCAGCTCGACGAAAGGCAGTTGCAGCCGGGCGTTGTCACCCAGATAGACCAGGTCGCAGTGCAGCAGCAGGGTAGTGCCGATGCCGACTGCCGGGCCGCCCACGGCGGCGATCACCGGTTTGGGGAAGTCGGCCAGGGTGTGCAGAAATTGCAGGATGGGGTCGTCCGGCTCAAGGGCGTGCTTGCCAACAAAGTCGGCCAGATCGTTGCCGGCGGTGAAGCACTCCGCCTGGCCCTGCAACAGCAGCACATGGACCTCTTCGTCCCGGGCGGCCTGGCGCAGTGCGTCGGTCAGCGCCAGATACGTTTCCGTGTTGAGGGCATTGCGCTTTTCCGGTCGATTGAAGGTCAGGGTGAGCAAGCCGTCCTGCTGTTCGGCCAGAATTGTGAGGGCCATGTCTGAATCCTTGTTGTCGGGGGCTGTCAAAAGCTTGCCACAGGGGTAAGCTTTGTCTCGTTTAACAACATCATAAAAGGATTTCAACCATGTTTAAACGTGCGTTTTATTCCACCATGGCACTGCTTCTGGCCGCCCCGGCCCTGGCCAAGGTCGACGCGGTCGATGGTTATGTGCGCCTGCTGCCCCCTGGCTCGCCGAACACGGCGGCGTTCATGGTGCTCAGGAACGATGGGGACAAACCGGTGAAACTGGTGGCGGGAGCGTCCCCTGAGGCGGGCCGTGTCGAGCTGCACACCCATTTGCACGAGAACGGCGTCATGAAGATGCGCCAGGTGGAGAGCATCGAGATCCCGGCCAAGGGGGAGGCCGTGCTCAAGCCCGGCAGCCTGCACATCATGTTGTTCGACATCCATACCCTGTCCCAGGGCACGCCCTTCCCGCTGACCCTGACCCTGGACGATGGGCAGACGCTGTCACTGAGCCTGCCCGTGAAGCCGGTCGAACCCATGAAAGGGATGAAGCACTGACATTTATGGACGCTTGTTCAGCTTTTTACTCTAGGTATTCCTTGCCCAGCGGGTAAAATGATGGCCTTTCCAGTCCAAAATGGAGCGAAGTGATGAAGAAGACCCTGATTGCCGGCACTGTGATGGCTCTGCTCAGCCATGGGGCCATGGCCGCCAATGACTGGCGTTTTGCGGCGGGTGCCGATCTGTGGAATGCCCAGGGAAGTGGCCAGGTCAGCAGCGTGGGTGCCGATGGCAGCTACGACGAGAACTACAACTGGAGCGGCTACCTGCAACTGGAGCACGGCATCCTGCTGCTGCCCAACGCCAAGTTCGAAATGTCCGACTTCAGCAGCAGCGGCGGCAGCTTCAACAACGATCTGCTGGCTTACGACCTGAGCCTCTACTATCGCCTGTTCAACAACGATCTGTTCCAGATCGATCTGGGTCTGACCGGTCGTCGCTACGACGGTGATTTCAACACCCAGCACTACTCCTATGACAAGGATGTGCTGATGGCCTACACCGGCGCCGAAGTGCGCATCCCGGGGACCGGCTTTGCCGCCTTCGGTGATGCCCGCGTGCAGGATGCCGACAACTACGACTACCGTCTGGGCGGCTCCTACAAGTTCTCTTCCGTGCCGCTCAAGATCCGCGCCGGCTGGCGTGAGGCCGAGATGGACTTCGATCGTGTCGATCAGACCATCGACGGCTGGTTCATCGGTGGTGAATTCACCTTCTGATCTCCCTGAGGAGCACACATGGGCCACATCATAGTGACTGGCGCGGGGTCCGGACTGGGCCGCGCCCTGACCATAGGGCTGGTTGAACGCGGCCATCAGGTTTCCATGATGGGTCGCCGTTACCAGAAACTGCAGGAGCAGGAAGAGCTGCTCGGCAAGGCGGTGATCGGCATTGCCGCCGATCTCGCACACCACGAAGAGGTGGATGTCGCCTTTGCCGCTGCGGTGGAGTGGTGCGGCCTGCCCGACATGGTGATCCACTGTGCCGGTGTCGGCGAGTTCGGCCCGGTGGGTGTCTACACCGCCGAGCAGATCCGCCGGGTGGTGGAGAGCAATCTCATCTCCACCATACTGGTGGCCCAGCAGACGGTGCGCCTCATCGGCGACAAGGGCGGCGTGCTGGCGAATGTGCTCTCCTCCGCCGCCCAGACCGGCAAGGCCAACGAGAGCCTCTATTGCGCCTCCAAATGGGGCATGCGCGGCTTTCTCGAATCCTTGCGGGCCGAGCTGAAGAGTGCTCCCCTGCGACTGGTGAACCTCTATCCGAGCGGGATCCGCAGCGAGTTCTGGGAGAATTCGGATCACGTGGATTCGAGTGGTTTCATGACGCCGGAAGACGCGGCAGCCTACATGCTGGATGCGCTGGCCGCGAGAAGCAGCTGCCATGTGACCGATCTCTTTATCGGTCGCAATAGTTGAGATAGTGGGCTCCGGCCCTTGCCGCCCAGCAGAGCAGAAACAAAAGGCGCGCCATTTGGCGCGCTTTTTCATTGATGTGCAGTGCTAAATTATCTGCTTGCCTGCCTCTCTTTACGCCGGGCCATCATGGATGTGAAGGCGGGTAAATTCAGTGCCGACATGGCATGAATGATTGATGATGCATGTCGGCACATATTATTTCCGAGTCGCATATTCCCGCAGGAAGGATGGAATCACCTGTTTTGGCTTCTTGCCAAGGGTCAGCAGCCATTCAAAATCCGGGTCGATGATGCCATGCCGACACGCCAACTCTTCCAACAAGGCAAGCCAGAGGTGGGCCGTCACCTCGGCATCCGCCAGGGCACGGTGAAACACCCCGTCATTGGGCAGGCTCCGGTATTGCACCAGGGTACCCAGCTTGTGATCCGGGGCATCGGGAAACAGGCGCCTTGATAGCAGCAGGGAACAGGCGAACTGGCCGCGGTATTGCGCCGGCAATCGCTCTATTTCCGCATCCAGAAAGCGCTTGTCGAAGGAGGCGTTGTGGGCGACCAGATTGTCATCACCGATAAAGTCGACGAAATCCGCCATCACCTCGTTACAGGGGGGAGCCTGTTTCAGCATGGCATTGCTGATCCCGGTATATTGCTCGATGAAGCTGCTCACGTTGAAGCCCGGATTCATCAATGCCGAGAAACGCTCACTGATATAACCATCCTTGATTCTGACGGCACCGATCTCGATGGCTCTATCCCCTTGTCCGGGTGAAAGCCCTGTGGTCTCGAAGTCGAGCACGACAACGGTATTGGCTGAGGCGATGGACATAACTTATCGGGCAAGCTGGGTAAAGAGCGCCAGTCTAGGAAATCAGCCGTGCCGTGTACAGGGCAATGCAGTTATCTCATTGGTTCACGCTGGAGACGCATTTTTGTACATCATGGCTGAGAGCCATATAAAAAGCCCCGAGTGCCGTGGCACTCGGGGCTTTCCTATGAAAAGCGAAAGGCGGTATGTCGCGTTATCAGCGACCCAGCTTGGCCTTGAGCAGGGCAACGATCTCTTTGATCGCCACTTCCTGCTTCTCGCCGGAGCGGCGGCACTTGTACTCCACCACGCCGTTGTCGAGACCACGGTCACCGATGACGATGGCGTGGGGCACACCGATCAGCTCCATGTCGGCGAACATCACCCCCGGGCGCTCCTTGCGGTCGTCAAACAGCACGTCCACCCCGGCGGCTTTGAGCTCGGCGTAGAACTGCTGTGCCTGCTCGGCCACGCGCTCGGACTTGTGCATGTTCATCGGCACGATGGCCACTTCGAACGGGGCGATGGCGTCCGGCCAGATGATGCCGTACTGGTCGT
>ERZ724515.30-NODE-30-length-34591-cov-6.255733_pt1 | contig 34591 bp, 32 predicted proteins | sample MGYA00376048_ERZ724515 | MGnify/ENA primary metagenome ERZ724515 (study PRJEB28724, sample SAMN07190885) | wastewater metagenome | isolation source: influent of sewage treatment plant in Hong Hong | place: Hong Kong | collected 2016-03-17 ... | reverse complement strand
GACTGCGCAGGAGCAGCAGTGGGGTTGGAACCGCCGAGAGCGGAGATGAGCTCGCTCTTGCGCATGGAGGACGCTCCGGAGATGCCCTTGTCGGTGGCCATCTTGCGCAGGTCGGCCAGCAGCATGCCGGAAAGACCTCGTCGCTTGCTGGCGGGTTGTTCTTCGATAGTGGTGTCAGTCAACTGACACGTCCTTTCATGGACGTCGGGACGACATGCGCCCCACGAGGTGAACGGTGAAGTGATGACCACCGCTCACAGCGGACAGGTAATGCCATAGGGCGTCAAGTGCAGAGAATTGGGGCAATGGATTCTGACCCGATGAATCGCCACGGTTCGAACGCCCTGGCTGACCTCACTGTAACACCCCCGTAACGAGCAGCGGAACCATCGGGGGCGTTTCGTGTCCGGGCTGGGGCGACGGGCGTAGCCTGGAGGCACGGTGAAGGAGGGCCCGCCATGAAGATCGCAGAGGCCGCAACCGAGTTCCTGAATCAGTCCCGCATCGCCGTGACCGGCGTGTCCAGCAAACCCGAGGGCCACGGTTCCAACGCCGTGTACACCCGACTGCGGGAGCGCGGATACACCGTGTTCGCCGTGAACCCGAACGCGACCGAGGTCGAGGGCGACGCCACCTATCCGGACCTGGCGTCGATCCCCGGTGGGGTGGACGCCGTGGTGATCGCCACGAGTGCGGCACACGCCCCCGGCACGATGCGGGAGGCGGCCGATATGGGGATCCGGTACGTGTGGATGCATCGGTCGTTCGGGGCCGGGTCGGTGTCCGAGGATGCCACCCGGATCGGCCGCGACGCCGGGATACTGGTCATCGACGGCGGCTGCCCCTTGATGTTCGGAAAGGCCTCCGACGGGGGTCACCGCATGATGTGCCGGATGATGAAGCTGACCGGGAAGGTGCCCCGCGAGGTCTGAGGCGCCCGCAACTCCCGGCGGACACGATCGCGTGGCACATTGCGATTCAGTGCCCCAGCGGCCCAGCGCCCGTTCCGACGTAGGCGGGAAGCATATGTACATCCGGGAAGGAAGAACAACGGGCCTTTCCTTCCCGGGTGGCACTTTGCTTCCCGAGTAGGGTTCGCCGGCGGAGTTCAGCGCCGAAGCCTCAGCCCCCGGTGACCGTCGCCCCCTGCTCGGCGATGCGCAATTCCTCGCGGCGCCACCCGTGCGGTACCTCCACCCCGGCGGCGAAAGCAATGACGGTAGGGCCGGCACCGGAGATCGCCGCAGGCACCCCCGCGGCACGCCATTGCTGGACGAGGTCCCAGGACTGCGGATAGGCGGACTTGCGGTAGTCCTGGTGGATCCGGTCGTCGGTGGCGTCGAGAAGGCGCTCGGGATGGCCGCTGAACGCCGCCACCGCGAGTGCGGCCCTGCCCAACGCATGGACAGCGTCGCTGAAGGGCACCGTCTCCGGAAGCAGCGTGCGCGCGGTCGCCGTACTGAGGCGTTCCGGCGGGATCGCGACGACTGCCTGAAGACCCGAGGCGGGGTCCAAGCGGACCGCGCGGCCGGTGCCCTCGCTCATCCAGGAGACCGTCAACCCCCCCAACAGCGCGGGCGCCACGTTGTCCGGGTGCCCTTCGATCCGGGTCGCCAGCGCCAACAGCGCGGCGTCGTCCAAGCCGGCCCCCATCGCCCGCGCACCCACGAGTCCGGTCACGATTGCCGCCGACGAACTGCCCAGTCCACGACCGTGGGGGATGCTGTTCCGGCAGTGCACAGCGACCTCGGGGGCGGTCAGCCCGCGTTCGTCGAACGCTGCCCGAAAGCTGCTGACCACGAGGTGGTCGGAGCCGAGGGACACCTCAGCGGCGCCCTCCCCCTCCACTGTGACGCTGGTGGCCTGCGCCTCGGTGAACGTCACGTGGTCCCGCAGTTCGAGCGCGAGTCCGAGGCAGTCGAAGCCGGGACCGAGGTTCGCGGAGGTGGCGGGCGCCTGCACCACCACGGGCATCAGATGAGCCCCAGTTCTGCGGCGGCGGCCTGAGCGTCGATCGCGATGCCCACCGGCTGCGGGGCTCCGGCGATCGCCCACTGCGGATCCTTCAACCCGTTACCGGTCACCGTGCACACGACGGTCTGACCAGCATCGAGCTCGCCCGCGGCGTGCTTCTGCAACAGGCCCGCGACCCCGGCGGCGGACGCCGGCTCCACGAACACGCCCTCACCTGCGGCCAGCAACTTGTAAGCGCTGAGGATCTGCCGGTCGGTCACCATCTCAATGACGCCGCCAGACTCATCCCGGGCAGCCTCTGCGTACTCCCACGACGCCGGATTCCCGATGCGGATCGCGGTCGCGATGGTCTGCGGGGAACGCACCGGGGCACCGCGCACGATGGGCGCAGCCCCGGCCGCCTGGAACCCCCACATCCGGGGCGCGACGGCATACTCCCGGTACCCCTTCCAGTACGCCGTGATGTTCCCGGCGTTGCCGACCGGCAAGCAGTGGATGTCCGGAGCGGCACCGAGTTGATCGACGATCTCGAAACTGGCGGTCTTCTGCCCCTCGATCCGCACCGGGTTGACGCTGTTGACCAACGCGACCGGGTACTCCTCGGACAGTTCGCGGGCCAGGGTCAGACAGTCGTCGAAGTTGCCATCGACCTGCAGCAGGCGGGCGCCGTGGACCAGCGCTTGAGCCAGCTTGCCCATCGCGATCTTGCCCGCGGGCACCAGCACGGCGCACACCATGTCCGCGCGCACGGCATACGCGGCGGCACTGGCGCTCGTGTTACCGGTGGAGGCGCAGATGACGGCCTTGGCGCCCTCCTGTGCAGCCACGGAGATCGCCATGGTCATGCCGCGATCCTTGAAGGATCCGGTGGGATTCGCCCCTTCGACCTTGAGGTAGACCTCACAGCCGGTCATCTCGCTGACCCGGTTGGCCCGCACCAGCGGCGTGCCCCCCTCGCGCAGAGTGATCACCGGGGTCTGCTCGGACACGGGCAGGTGCGACCGGTACTCCTCGATGATCCCCCGCCAGACGTGCGCGCTCATTCGTCACCTTCCACACGCATGACGGCCACGACCTCGTTCACGCTGTCGAGGTCCCGCAGGGCCGTGACGGTGGCGGACAGGGCGGCCTCGGTCGCCGCGTGGGTGCGGATGAGCAGTGCGGCACGCCCTGTCTCCTCGTCGGTGTCCTGACGCACGGTCTGGATGGACACGTCGTGATCCCCGAAACAGGTTGCGATCTGAGCGAGCACACCCGGTCGGTCGGCGACGTCGAGGTTGACCGTGTAGCGGGTGACAGCCTCACCGATGGGGCGCGGCTGCAGACCGGCGTAGACCGACTGGGCCTGGCCGGCGGCTCCCGCGCGACGGTTGCGTGCCGCGGTCACCAAGTCCCCGAGCACCGCACTCGCCGTGGGCTCTCCCCCGGCACCCCGGCCGTAGAACATCATCTGACCCGCCGACTCCGCCTCCACGAACACCGCGTTGAAGGCGTCGCGGACGCTCGCGAGGGGGTGCGAGCGGGCCACCATCGCCGGGTGGACCCGGGTGACCACGCCGTGGCCGTCCGGCGTGCGCTCGGCGACGGCCAGCAGTTTGATGACGAACCCGAGATCCTTGGCGGCTTCGATGTCGCGCAGCGTGACAGAACTGATGCCCTCGCAGTAGACGTCGGACAGGGTGACGCTGGAGTGGAAGGCCAGGGTGGCCAGGATCGCTGCCTTGGCGGCCGCATCGTGCCCCTCGACATCGGCGGTGGGGTCGGCTTCGGCATACCCGAGGCGCTGGGCTTCGGCGAGCACGTCCGCGTAGTCCGCGCCCTCCTCATCCATCTTGGTCAGGATGTAGTTCGTGGTGCCGTTGACGATGCCCAGCACACGCTGCACCTGGTCACCGGCCAGGGACTCGCGCAGGGGGCGCAGCAGCGGGATCGCGCCGGCGACGGCAGCCTCGTAGAACAGGTCGACACCGTTCTCATACGCGATCTCGTGCAGCGTCGCGCCGTGCTCGCTGAGCAGGGCCTTGTTGGCCGTGATCACGCTGGCGCCGTTGCGCAGCGCGGTCTCGAGCAGTTCCTTGGTGGGGTCGATTCCCCCCATGACCTCGACGACGATGTCGACGTCCTCACGCTTGACGACGGAGAACGGGTCGTCGGTGAGCAAGTCGGTCGGGATGCCGGGTCGAGGTTTGCTGAGATCGCGGACCGCGACCGCCACGAGCTCCAGTGGGGCACCCACCCTCGCTTGCAGGTCCTCGGCGGAATCGGCCATCAAACGGGCGACCTGGGAACCCACGGTCCCGCCCCCGAGCAGAGCGACGCGCACGACAGAATCAGACACACGCACAGTCTCCCACGGCGATGCCACCGGGTTCAGCGCACGTCAGGTGCAGGGCACGGCACCCGGTCCCTCGCCTCGAAGTCACCCCGATGGCACACCGACGAGCGCGGGATGGATCTGGTGAAGAATCGGCACGTCAGGTGTCAGATCTTCACAAGAAGGGTCAGTCGAGCCCTGCGTCGGCGGCGAGCAGATCGTCGAGGGTCTCCCGACGCAGCACCACGCGACACTGCCCGGCATCGGCCGAGACCACCGCCGGGCGCGGGAGGTAGTTGTAGTTGCTGGCCATGCTGCGGCAGTAGGCGCCGGTGGCAGCGACCGCCAACAGGTCACCGGCGCGCACGTCGCCGGGCAACCACGCGTCGCGGACGATGACGTCACCGCTCTCACAGTGCTTGCCCACCACTCGGGCGACGACCGGTTCCGCCGTGGATTCCCGGTTGGCGAGGACAACGGTGTAGTCAGCGCCGTACAAGGCCGTGCGGATGTTGTCGCTCATCCCCCCGTCGACCGAGACGTACAGGCGCTCGCGTCCGCCGAGATCGACGGGCTTCACGGTGCCCACCTCGTACACGGTGATGCCGGCGCTACCGACGATCGCCCTGCCGGGTTCGACCGCCAAACGCGGCACCGGCACCCCAGCCAAGTCACATTCCCGTGTGACGATCGCGGTGAGTTGTGTGGCCATGTCATCGACCTGCGGCGGATCGTCGGCACCGGTGTAGGCGATCCCCATGCCGCCACCGAGGTTGAGTTCGGTCACGGCGATCCCGGAGGTCACCAGGTCGGCGACCAGGCCCGCCATCCGGTGTGCGGCCACCTCGAAACCGGCGGCGTCGAAGATCTGCGATCCGATGTGACTGTGCAGACCGATCAGTTCCAGTGCCGGCTGGGCCGTGACCGCCCTGGCCGCGGCCGCCGCCACCCCGCCGGACAAGGCCAATCCGAACTTCTGGTCCTCGTGGGCCGTGGCGATGAACTCGTGGGTGTGGGCCTCCACCCCGACTGTCACCCGCACCAGCACCTTGGGGCGCACGCCGAGTTCCTCGGCCAGGGCGGCAATTCGCTCGATCTCAGCGAAGGAATCGATCACGATGCGCCCGACTCCCACCTCGAGCGCGCGCCGCAACTCCACGATGCTCTTGTTGTTGCCGTGGAACAGCAACTGCTCGCCCGGTACGCCGGCGCGCAGCGCGACCTCCATCTCGCCGAGAGTGCACACATCGATACGCAGACCCTCCTCGACCGCCCACCGCGCGATGCGGGTGGTGAGGAAGGCCTTGGCCGCGTAGTAGACGTCGGCGCCCGCATAGGCATCCGCGTAGGTCCGGGCCGCCACGCGGAAGTGCTGCTCGTCGAGCAGAAAGAGCGGGCTGCCGTACTGCGCAACCGCCTCGGTCACGGGGACCCCGGCCACCGAGAGCACTCCATTGCTTCGGAGGGCGTTCAATGGCCACACCTGCGGGCTCAACGCATTGAGGTCGCTGGGCGCTTCCCCGATGGCGGCCGCATGGACGATGTCCTCGTGACGGGGTCCGGCTGGATGTGCGGGCATGGGATTCAGGGTATCTGCGGAGGACGCGCCGGCTGCGCGCACCGGTGTGGGCCCGCGCCAGGCGGATTGCGCAGGACGAGATCGGCCCGCTCCTGGCGATTCAGCCGCTGAGGCCCTTCTGACGCATCAGTTCCGCCTTGACCTTGGCACCACGCTTCTCGAGCGCGGGACGCAGGATCCGACGCAGCGGTGGCGCCACGTAACCGAGGGTGGCCAACTTGCCCGAGGCGAAGGGCACATCGATCTCCATCGGCGACTCATCGGCCTCGATGGCCTTGAGGACCGCCTGGGCGCACTGTTCCACCGTGCTCATCGGCTGGCTGAACGTCATCGGCGTGACGTGCTCGAGGTCCTCGTCGAAGAACCCGGTGTCCACGGGTCCCGGGTTGACCGTCGCCATCCGGATGCCGCGCTCGGCCAGGTCTTCGGCCGCCGCCATCGCCCAGAAGCGCACGCCGGCCTTGCTGCCCGAGTACGTGGCCGCCCCCGCCAAAGGCAGTTTGCCCGCCAGGCTTGCGACGTTGACCACCACCGAGCCGGGCTGCATCACTTCGGCCGCAGCCCGTGTCAAGGCTATGGGCGCCGCTGTGTTGACCATAACCATCTGTGCGAGTTGCTGCGGGGTGTGGCGCAGCATGGAGCCGCGGTAGTGGACCCCGGCGTTGTTGACGAGCACGTCGAGGCTGCCGTACGCGTCAACGGTCGCACTCACCAGGTCCGGCAAGGCGTCGATGTCAGCGACGTCGCATGGCAGCGCGAGGGCGTTCAGATCCGCAGCCACCTCGTTGAGCCGATCGGCAGACCGGGCCACCAGTGCCACGCGGTACCCGCGGCTGCGCAACAGACGGGCGGTCGCCAGCCCGATCCCTGAGGAGCCTCCCGTGATCAGGGCGACGCCGGTCACATCCGCTCCGGGGCGCTCACACCGCACAGATCAAGACCGTTGGCCACCACCTGGCGGGCTGCGGCGCACAGCCACAGCCTGGCGATGTGCAATGGTTCGAGCTCCTCATCGGCGCGGGGCAGCACGCGGCAGGAGTCATAGAACTTGTGGTAGGCCGTGGCCACCTCCTCGAGGTAGCGGCTCACCCGGTGCGGCTCGCGCAACTCCGCGGCAGTCGCGATGATGCGCGGGAACTCCGCCAGCACGCCCAGGAGGGCCGACTCGCGCTCGTGGCTGAGCAGACCGGGATCGAAGTCCGACCCCCGCCAGTCGATTCCCAGGTCGGCGGCGTTGCGCAGGACCGAGGAGATGCGGGCATGTGCGTACTGCACGTAGTAGACGGGGTTCTCATTGGTCCGTTGCACCAGCAGGTCGAGATCCATCGTGAGCGGCGAGTCCGCCGGATAGCGGATCAGGGTGTAGCGCGCCGCGTCCACGCCCACCTCATCCACGAGGTCCTCAAGAGTGACGATGGCACCGGCGCGTTTGCTGAGCCGCACCTCCTCGCCACCCTTGAACATCTTCACCAGCTGGCCGATCAGGATCTCGATGTTGTAATCGGGGTTGTCCCCCGCGCACGCCGCGACCGCACGAAGGCGATTGACGTAGCCGTGGTGATCGGCGCCCAGCAGGTAGATGCAGATGTCGAACCCACGGTCGCGCTTGTCGACGTAGTACGCGGTATCGGAGGCGAAGTAGGTGAGTTCCCCATCGGCCTTGATCAGCACCCGGTCCTTGTCGTCGTCGAAGTCCGTGGTGCGCAGCCAGACGGCGCCGTCACTCTCGTAGACGTGACCCTGCTCGCGCAGTTTGGCCATCCCTCGGTCGACCGCACCGGTCTCGTGCAAAGAACGCTCGGAATACCAGACGTCGAAGTGCGTGCGGAAGTTGTCCAGGACGTCCTTCTGCTGCTGCAGTTGCAGCGCATAGCCCGCCTCCCGGAAAGCGACCATGCGCTCACCCTCCGGCAGGTCGACGATCCCAGGGACGTCCGCCACGATCTGTCGTGCGAGATCGTGGATGTACTCACCCTGATACCCGCCCTCAGGAACCTGCTGGCCGAGCGCCGATGCCTCCAGCGACATGCCGAACTTGTCCATCTGCACACCGCGGTCGTTGACATAGAACTCCCGGGTGACCTGCGCACCGGCCGCGGCCAGCACTCGCGCCATGGCGTCACCGACCGCCGCCCACCGGGTGTGACCGAGGTGCAGGGGTCCGGTCGGGTTGGCGGAGATGAACTCCAGGTTCACCGACGTCCCGAGCAGGGCGTCGATGGTCCCGTACGTGCTCCCCTGCTCCACGATGGTTCGTGCGATCTCACCTGCGGCATCAGCGGCCAGCGTGATGTTGATGAACCCGGGACCGGCGATGTCGAGCGCCTCGATACCCGGGTTCGCCCGGAGGACCTCGACGATCTTGGCGGCCAGATCCCGGGGCGGGATACCCGCCCGCTTGGCCAGCACAAGGGCGACGTTGGTGGCGTAATCGCCGTGCTCACGGTTCTTGGGGCGTTCCACCTTCACCTCGACCCCGTCGGACGGAACCTCGGGAACGTCGGCCAGTGCGTCGCTGATGGCGGCAGCGAGGGCTTCAGGTGTCATACCCCAAGATTAGGGGCTCGCACTCACCGTCGGAGTCGGCGTATCGTCCGGCCCGGCCTTGCGCACCGCGACCACGACCCGCAGCGGGTTGTCGCCGGTGAACGCTTGCCCCTCCGGCGGCACGTCGTCGCCGAGCACGGCGACGCTCACGAGGTTCTCCGAGGTGGGGCGGCGCGCCTCGTAGAACACATCCTCACCGCGCTGACCAGCGCGTACCGGCAGGTATCCAGTGGTCCGCAGCCCTCGCACCAGCAGGTTGGCGTCCTCGTTGACGTAACCGCGGACCTCCTCGGGCGTCTCCCCGGGGAACAAGGGTTCGGCGTACATCCACATGAAGCGGGTACCGCCATCGGCGTCCTGGCACCAGGGCCCTGCGTAGTAGGTACTGGCGGGCTCATCGAGCACCGGCGGGTACTTGCGCATCTGCTTGTTCGTACAGACGGCCCATTCCTGATCCGCCACTGAAACAGGGGCGTCGGGCTCCCCCGCCGGCAGAGGTCCAGGCAGCGTCGTGGGATGGGGTGCGGGCTGCAACTGCTGGCAGCCCGCGAGAAGCACCAAGGGGGCGATCAGTGTCCACCGCACACCCTGACGGTAACCCCCGATCCGGGCAGAGGTCGGCAACGCGGTCGTTGCTACGCTTGGAAAGCCCTGCAGCCCCCGTAGCTCAGGGGATAGAGCAGTGGCCTCCGGAGCCATGCGCGCAGGTTCGAATCCTGCCGGGGGCACGAATGACAGCAGCCCCTCGTGGGCTGCTTTCGTTCGTCACAGCCCATGCAGGGTCCCACACTCCGGTTAGACCTTCGACACTCCCGTTAGACCTTGACAGCCGCATAGCACTAACCAACGGACCGGGGACTAACCAACAGCCGCCACGACGCGGTCACAGTGCCGGCGTCGCCAGCCCGATCCGTTCCCGTCCGCGGGTCCAGTGGTATCCGTCACGGGCGTTGAAGTACATCCGCGGTCCGACCGGGGTGTCACGCACGTCGAGTGCGTAGACATGGGTGGCCATCCATCCCGACCCGGTGGGAGCCAGCGCCGGCCGGTCCGAAAGCACTTCCCACGCCAGGCCATCCGAGGAACCGAGCACCCAGATCTCAGACCCGGAGTGGTCGCCGTCCCAGGTGATCGCGTTCTGGAAGCCCACCCAGCCATCTGCGCAGGCCAGCACCTTCAACGCCCCTGCGCACAGACTCGCCGGACCGTCCCCGGGTCCGAGCAGAGGGTCGGGCAGCGGATCGAAGGGGCCGTCCGCCTCGGGACCGGTGGCCAGACCGATGTAGGTGGGCTCGGGGAATCCGCAATCGGTCAGTTGTGTCAGCCCGGCCGAGTAGTACAACCACCAGGTTCCATCGGGCTGCGGGACCAGACACGGATTGGACACGGCGCTGTCGCGACCCCGCAGGTGCCACTCGAGGGTCGGGCGCAGAAGCACCGTGGGTGCGCTCCACGCCTGCAGGTCATCACTACTGCGCGACTCGATCCACGACGACCACGGCAGCCCCAGTGGCATGAACAGCCGGGTCTTCTCGTAACTGAGGCGGTAGCCGGGGACGTCGCCGATGATGTGACCCCGCAAGGCATTTCGCGTCACGGTCCCCGCAGGCCGCCAGTCGATGCCGTCGGGACTGGTGTAGGCGTGCAGACCCAGAAGCGAGTGCGCCCACATGTGCCACTGGCCGTCGGGGGTGTCGTCCGGCGGCAGGAACGTCGGGTCGGCGATCACCGGCGAGGGGAACGGCGGGCCCAGCAACGGGGCGGGCCGCACCGTCCATTCAAGATCAGCGATCTGTTGGGCGGTGAGGTCGCGCAGCACTACTTGACACTACTTGACCTTCTTGGGCGAATGATGGTTCTCACCGGCCGCCCGCCGCACATCGCGGTCGTCGTCGGAGCCGAGTCGGCGCAGCACCCCGCCGGGCACGTTCCGGTTCTCCGCAACCCGCAGGCGCACCACAGCCGACTTGTCCTTGGACAGCCGGCGCAGCGCCGAACCGGGCGTCTTGGGGTTCAGCGCCACTGCGGTGCGCACGGAGATGTGTTCGTCCTCGGCGAGCATCTCCAGCACTTTGCCGCCCGCATTGGCATTCAGCGCCACCTCGGTGCGCACCTCCCACCGCTTGTCGTCCGCGAGTTTCACAAGCGCCTTGGACGGGGTGCGTGGGTTGCTCGCGACATCGGCGCGGACGGCCCAGTTCTTGTGTGAGGCCAGTTTCGCCAGCGTCTTGCCTGGGGTGCGCGTATCGCGGGCGAGCGCGAACTTGGAATCGAGGCCGTCAGCCATCGCCATCCTCGGCACCGGTCGGGATCACGCCAGACAATCTACGGGAGCCAACGCCGGACATCGCGACAATTCACCCAGCGTTCATGCCGCGCGCCGCCTACGCTGGGACGGTGCTGCACTGGTACTACCGGGAGATCATCGAGCCCGGACGGCAGCCCATGTTCCTGGCGCTCCTGGCCTTCCTCGTCACATTCCTGGTGACACGCACGATCACCCGCTTGATCCGGGCGGGCAAGGGTCCGTTCCGCAACGTCTCGAGCGGGGAGGTCCACATCCATCACGTGGTGCCCGGCTTGATCATCCTGCTGATCGGCGGCGTCCTTGCGCTGGGATCCGGGCAGAACGGCATCTGGCGCCAGATCGCCGGGGTCCTGTTCGGAATCGGCGCCGCCCTGGTGCTCGACGAGTTCGCGATGGTCCTGCACATGGACGACGTGTATTGGAGCAGCCAAGGGCGGATGTCGGCCGACGCCGTCACACTGACGGCGGTGGTTCTGTTCAGCGCACTGCTCGTGATCGCTCCGAACAAGCCGAATCCTGACCCGGTCGAGGGCTTCTGGTTCAACGCCGTCTCCTCGCTGATCTTCATCGTGGGCTGGATGGTGCCCATCGGGGTGACCTTCCTGAAGGGGAAACTGTGGTTCGGTGCGATGGCGATCGCATTCATCCCTGTGGCATGGGTGGCAGCGGTCCGGCTTGCCCGACCCGGCTCGCCGTGGGCACACTTCCGCTACCGCAACTCGCCGAAGAAGTCGGCCCGTGCACAGGCCCGGGCCGACAAATGGGTGCGCAGGCAGAAGCCGATCCGCGACTGGATCGCATCCCACCTGTTCGGCCTGACCGAGGACACCAGCGCGCCGAAGTGAACTACGGTGGCCATTGTGCGGGACATCACCTATCCACCGATCATCATGTCTGCGTACGGGTTCTTCCGTGCCTTCAACATCCGGTTCTCCCTCACGGGAGGCGAGCACATCCCACGAGTCGGCGGTGCCGTCCTGGCCAGTAGCCACGTCTCGTACTTCGACTTCATCTTCTGCGGCTACGCCGCGCGGCCCTCGAAGCGCCTCGTTCGTTTCATGGCGAAGAAGTCCACCTTCGACCATCCCGTGTCAGGACCGTTGATGCGGTCGATGCACCACATCCCTGTGGATCGTTCGGCAGGGGCGGCGTCGTTGGATCACGCGGTGGACTGGCTGCGCCGCGGCGAGATCGTCGGGGTGTTCCCCGAGGCCACCATCAGCCAGTCGTTCGAGGTCAAGGACTTCAAGACCGGCGCAGTGCGAATGGCCGCCGAGGCGGGAGTCCCCGTCGTCCCGATGATCACGTTCGGCGGCCAGCGATTGTGGACGAAGGGCCGCAAGCGCGAGATGACGCGAGGCACCTTGGTGGCCTTGACGGTGGGGGAACCCATCACCGTGACCGAACAGGACGACCCGCTCGAGGCGACCGCACACCTGCGCTCCGTCATGCAGGGGTTGTACGACCAGACGATCGAGGACTACGAGCCGAAGCCCGCGCCTGGAGCGTGGTGGTGGCCGGCGCGCTACGGCGGAGGCGCTCCGAGCCTGCAGGCCATGCGGGACCAGGAGGCCCAGGACCGCGCAGCGCGCGAAGGCGGTGAGTGAGGATCAGTCGCGCTGGGCGTTCAGCAGTTCCTGCGCCTCGTCGACGCTGATCCTGCCTGCGGCCAGGTCCTGCATCACCTGCTCGGGGCCCACGACAGGTTCATCGAGGCCGAGTCGGCCCAACAGGTCGTTGAACCGCTGCCGCGCCGTCGGGTAGGACACACCGAGATGCGATTGCACATCACGCATGTTCCCCCGAGATCGCAGGAAGACCTCCAGCGTGCTGCGGTCATCTGCGGTCAACTGACAGTACCGGCATTGGCAGAACGTCCCGGAGATCTCCGTGTGACAGGAGGGGCAGGTCAACCGGGTGGTGAGCAGGTCCTGACTGCACACCGGACAGGCCGACGGGGGGTTGGGGAGGTCGCTCATGCCACGGTCACCTGCGCAGAGCCCATGCGCGAACTGACCGTCAGGGTCCCGGAACCGGCGCCCACCGCCACCCCCGGGGTCGCTCCATCCTGCGGAGCCTTCAGGTTGCCGGTGTGCGACTTGACCAACGCCTGGCCCAGGGAGGTGTCGGCGGTGACCGTCACATCAGAATCGGGCCGGACGGTGACGGTGACCGATCCCATGTCCGCACGCACACGCGACTGGCCCGTGAAGGTCCAATCGACCTTGCCGCTTCCGCTCGCGACATCGAAAAGCAAGGGGCCACTCCCCGTGAGCTGCGCGGATCCGGCCTCGACGCCCACCGAGGCACCGGCACGCACCCCGGATACATCGAGGGCGCCGCCCACTAGAAGCACCTGGATGGGCAGGTCCGGGTTGACGCGCACCTCAACCGACGCGCCGACGCGGTTGACCATCTGTCCGACCCAGGTCATGAACGCCGAACGGGGAGGTTCGACCGAGTAGTCACCCTGGGTGGTGTTCGTGTTGATGAGCAGAGCGTCGCCATCGCGGCGCATGGTGTGGGGCCCTTCGGCCACGGCCTGCGCCACGTTGGGGTCGGCGACGACATTCAGGCGCACGGCCCCGGCCTTGATGACGATCCGGCGTACCGGCTCATCCATCGGCGCGATGTCCGTCTCAGGCTGCATGTCGTGGATCTTCGTCGATGCCTCCTCAGCGGACACCTTGCCCGAGGCGACGTCTTCCAACAGGGAACGGAGCTCATCAGTCATGTGAAAAGTGTAAATCCCACTTTCACTTCTGTAAACCTCAGCCCACCCCAAGGTCGTGCAATGTGTCGTCGTCGATGCCGAAGTGGTGGGCGATCTCGTGGACCACCGTGATGTACACCTCGCGGACCACCTCCGCCTGCGTCTGGCACATCCGCAGGATGGGCAAGCGGAAGATCCGGATCCTGTCGGGCATTGCCGCGATGTACCAGGAGTCACGCTCGGTCAGGGGAACACCTTCGTACAGACCGAGCAGTCGCGGATCATCAGCCGGCGCTTCGTCCTCGATGAGGATCGCGACATTGTCGATCAGCCGGGCGAGCTCGTCGGGGATCACATTGATGGCGGCCTCCACGAGCTGCTCGAACCGCTCCGGCGTCACCTCGACCATTCGACCATCGTGTCATCGTTCACAGCACACCGCTGCGGACCAACTCGGCGCGCAGCCACGCCAGGTCCGGATGCCAACGCCTCCCCTCGAGGTCGACCCGCCGGCCGTCCGTGGCGACCCCTTCCGCGGCCAAACGCTCCCTGGCCTGCGGCAGTACCTGTTCGGCGATGGTGCCGCCGGACTGCACGACCCGCCACCAGGGCACCTGGGATCCGAACTGGGACAGGCACCGCGCCACCTGCCGAGGTGTGCACTCAACGCCGCACTCGCCGAGCAGATCCGCCACGTCGCCATACGCGACCAGAGCCCCCGCGGGAATCAGTGCCACGACCCCCAGTACCCCCTCGTCACGCGGCGACGGGTTCACACGTGGACCGCGAGGGTGCTGACGCCGGGTCGTTGTGGATCGCGGCGGACACTGATCCGGGGATCGATCCGCTGCTTGAGCAGGTCGACGTGGCTGACCAGCCCGATCACGCGGTCTTCGCCGGCGCGAACCTGCTCCAGCATGTCGATCACCTCCTCGAGGATCTCGTCGTCCAGGGAGCCGAACCCCTCGTCGATGAACAACGTCCCCAGGGAGACGCCTCCCGACTCGCTGCGGACCACATCGGCAAGGCCCAGCGCCAAGGCGAGCGAGACGTAGAAACTCTCGCCGCCACTCAGCGATGTGGTGGGGCGGCACCGCTCGGTGCGCTGGTCCATCACCACGAGGTCGAGGCCGTGCTGGCCGCGATTGTCCAGACCCTTGTGCTCGACCTTCAGCTGGTACCGACCCTCTGAGATGGCGTCCAATCGATCATTGGCGGCCTCGACAACGGCCTCGAACCGACGCATCAACACGAACGCGGACAGCCGCACGCGGTGGATCCCTTCGCCACGGGATGCGGTGGCCAGATCGGCCATCCGGATCACGCCGGCGGTGTCCGCGAGCACACGTTCCTGCTCCGCGGCCCGGGCATCGACCTGGTCCCGCAGCGGCCCGGCCGCCGCCACCGTGTGCTGCAGACTCCCAAGGTCCTTCTGCGCCGCGGAGTGCGCGTCCTGCCACTGCTTCACCTCGCGCGACAGTCCGTCCACATCCGCAACCGCCTCAAGATCCACATCCGAAGCGTCCTGTAGCGCGGCGCCGACCGCCACCACCTCCACGTCGTGCTCCTCGATCTGCGCGCGGTAGACAGCGACCAGCGAGGGATCGAGGACCGCCGCCTCCACCGCCTGGACGTCCGCCAGACCTGCGCCTGCAAGCGTCTTGGACAGCGTTTCCTGCGCATGAGCCGCGGTGGTCCGGGCGCCATCGAAAGCCCGTTGGGCCTCGAGTGCCGCCTTGAGCGCCTGCTGGATGGCCGTCAGGTGGTGCACGCGTGCGGACACCGAAGGGTGGTCCTCGGCGGAGGCGGTGACCTCGGCCTCGGCTTCCTGAAGGTGCGCCTGAAGAGTTGCGAGCTCCGCGGCACCCTGCTGACCATCAAGCCGCGCCTTGGCGAGTTCCTCCTCGACGACTGCCAGCCGGGCTTCCGACGTCCGTTGCTGAACAGCGGCCTGCTCGGCGGACTCGATGGCAGCGCGCAAGGCCGTCAGTTCCTGCTCGACCTGCGGCAATCGCTGCGTCGCCTCCTGCGGGTCGATCGTGAGGTCGGCTTTCAGCAAGGCCACGCGAGCATCGAGTTGGGCATGTGCCGTTTCTGCGTGCTTCAACTGCGACCGCCGCCGTTCGGCGAGCGCCTCCAGCTCGTCGACCACGTCGGTCGAGTCGGATTCGGGTCGAGCCGGTTGCGGGTGCTCCACGGACCCGCACACCAGGCAGGCCTCACCGTCCACCAGCTCAGAGGCCAGAGTCCCTGCGAGATTCGCCAGTTGTGCGCGTCTGGCCTGCTTCAACCGCTCGAGCACGTCGTCCAGTGCGCTGTGTGAGGTCGCCACCTGCACCTGGGCAGCGGCGAGAGCGGGCTCCTCCACCGCGAGCCGCTCACCGGCGGCGAGTTCCTTCACCAGCCGACTGCGTTCGATCTCAAGGGCGGCGAGACGCTCACCGTCGCCAGCCGGGCGATCGGCGGCTTGCCGCACCTGCGTGATCCGCACGAGGAGGTCGTCCCGCTCGGCACCGTGTTCGGCCACCACCGCGTCCGCCCGCTGGACCTGATCGACGAGGGCCTTCTCGGTGCGCCGCATAGCCGGCAGCTCCGCCTCGACCTTCTCCGCATGCGCCAACGAAGCGCGCAGCGCGGTGATGTCCTCCAGACGCTGATCTGTCGGCTCGGACTCCCCGAGTCCCACGAGGGCCGCGCGCTGTTCTTCGAGGTGGGCCAGCGCCTGCCGAGCAGCCCGCTCGACGTCTCGCCACGCATGCAGGGCCGCCATCACCGGCTGGGCACGATCGTGATCCGACAGCGCCGCGCGGAGGGCATCGATGCCTGCGGACCGCTCCTGCAGCTCTTCTCGGCGCCTGAGGAGTTCCCGCTTGGCGTCCTGCGCCGTGACCAACTCCTGAGCCGCGGTCAACTGATCCTGAGCGCCCTTCAGCGACGCGGCGCACTGCGTGGCGTATGCCTGCGCCTGATCGACGCGGGCACCCAGGCGGACGAGTTCGGCGTCGATGGCCGCCACCGGGTCCTCGGGCGCCTGGATCGTCAGGAGCCCAAGGCAGCGGTCCACCGCTTCGGTCCACCGCTGCGCAGCTTCTGCGCGCTGAGCGATTGCGGCTTTGCGCATCTGGCTGAGCTGCTGCTCGACCTCCTGATAGAACTCCGTGCCGAAGACCTTCTCCAGGATGGGCGTGCGTTCGCGGGTCTCGGCGTTCAGGAAGGTTGAGAACTCACCCTGTGCCAGAACGATCGTCGAGACGAACTGCTGCTTCGTCAGCCCGATGTGCTCGATGACCCAGTCGCCCACTTCCCTGGCCTTCGAACTGATGCCAGCGGGATCCGGTGCAACGCGCACCAGCGCGACACCGCCGTCGTCGACGCGCATCCCGGTACCCCGCTTCTTGTCGCGCTCGTGGCGCGGCGTCCGGCGGATGCTGTAGGTCGCGCCACCGACGGCGAAGACGAGTTCCACGAACGGCTCCCGATTGCCATCGCGCACATGGGAGTCGAGGCGGCCAGGATCGGACTCCGAACCGGCCGGCGACCCGTACAGGGCGAAGACGATTGCATCGAGGATCGTGGACTTTCCGGCGCCGGTCGGCCCTTCGATCAGGAAGAGTCCGGCACCGCCGAGCGCCTCGAAATCCACCTGCATACGGTCGGCGAACGACCCGACGCCCTCGAACTCGAGACTGATCAACCTCATGCGTGCTCCTTCCCCCGTACCACCTGCACCGCCTGGTCGAACGCCGCGCTCTCTGCCGCGCCGATCGGGCCATTCGTGACGTACTCCACGAAGTCCGCCGCCACCTCCAGCGGTTTCTGCTCCCGGCCCACCGCAGCGGGCTTCTCGGCGGTCAAACCGCCCTCGGGTTCGTGCCGGACCTGCAGCAGGTGCGGGTAGCGATCTTGCAGGCGCTGCCACATCTGCGACGGCCGCCGGTCATCGGTGACCACCGCGCTCACCCAGGCATCGACGCTGTCCTGGTGGAGAGCGGGGTCCAGCAACTCATCCATGAGACCGCGCAGCACGGCCATGTCACGAGGTTGCGCGATCGGCACGGCGTGGATCCCGGCGACCCCGGAGTCGTCGAGGTCGACGACGGTCACGCTCTTGTCGTGCCCAGCCTCACTGAACGAGTACCGCAGCGGCGAGCCGCTGTAGCGCAGACGCGTCGACCCGACGCCGCGCGGTTCCTGCGGTCCATGCAAGTGGCCGAGGGCGACGTAATCGACACCCGCGAAAACAGCTGTCGGGATCGTTCCCAAGCCCCCGATGGACACGTCCCGCTCGGAGTCGCTCGTGGCGCCCCCTGCGACCCAGGCGTGCGCCATGACCACCGATCGGGAACCCGGATGCGCGGCAAGGTCCGTACGCACACGATCCATGACCCGTTCCATCACCGCTTCGTGCGTGGCCGCCAGATCGTCGCCCTCGGCCGCGAGGTCCGCCCGCGCGGTCTCGGGATGCAGGTAAGGGATCGGGTAGACGCGCACATCCCCGAAGACGATGGCCTCACCGGCGGCATCCACCCTGGTGCGCACGTGTAGGCGTTGCGTGAACAACCGCGAGCCGTAGCCCAGGCGGCGCAGGGAGTCATGGTTGCCGGCCGTGATCACCACCGGCGCGACCGGCAACATCCGGCTCAGGACGTCCTCAAGGATCTCGAGGGCGTCCGCGGACGGGACGGCATGGTCGAACACGTCTCCGGACACCACGATGAGATCCACCCGTTCCTGCGCGGCGATCCCCGCGATCTGCGAGAGGGCGGCACGCTGGGCATCCAGCATGGACACCTTGTGCAGCGTCCGGCCGATGTGCCAGTCGGAGGTGTGCAGGATCCGCATCGTGTCCCCCTTCAGGAGTTGATGCGTCCATCGTGACCGGGGGGTGTGACAAAACCCGGACGACGCGCTCAGCGTCTTTCGGAACGGGTGGTCAACAGTCCGATCAGCAGCCCGACGGCGGCTCCGAGGACCACCCCCCAGGCGTTGTCCACGAGATCCTGGAACTGACAACGGCGGCCCAGCCACGGCAGTGCGCGCTGCAGGCCCTCCACCATGAAAGGGACCGCGAAGGCGGCCGGCAGCAGCCATGGCCGGGTCCGGGCCGCGAGGGCCGCGAAGACGCCGAGCGGTACGAACAACCAGGTGTTGAGGCTGCGGTCGCCGCCGGTCAGCAGTCCGCGCGGGCCGAGCGGGTGCGCGACATCCCGGAGACAACTGCCCCACACACCGTCCACTCCCGGACTGAGCGTTGCGGCCACGATGAGGCTCAGACTCGCGAGCAGGCCGAAGACGACGCCGTCGGCCAGCCGCGCCCGGCGGGCAAGCGGCCGCGAGAACACGGCCGCAAGGACCAACCCCGCCCCGAACACGACCGGGAACAACGGCACGGCCGTTATCCAGGTGCGGGCAGCACCCCCCACAGAGCCTCCCCCGGGCTATTCCTGAACGCCGAGCGTCTCCAGAAGCAACTCGCGCACACGACCGGCATCCGCTTGTCCCCGGGTCGCCTTCATGACAGCGCCCACAAGCGCACCCACCGCGGCGACTTTGCCACCGCGGACCTTGTCGGCGACATCGGGGTTGGCCGAGATCGCTTCCTGGACGGCAACCGTCAGAGCACCGTCGTCGGAGACCACGACCAGCCCGCGAGACGCCACGACCTCATCGGCGGTGCCTTCACCGGCGAGGATCCCATCGATGACCTGCCGGGCCATCTTGTCGTTCAGGGAACCCTCGGCGATCAGCGTCTCGATCCGGGCGACCCCGTCGGGATCGATGCCGAGGTCCGCCAGAGCGACCCCGGAGTCGTTGCTGCGCCGGGCGAGCTCCCCGAGCCACCACTTCTTGGCGCCGCCGGCCGTCGCCCCGGCGGCGATGGTCTCTTCGATCAACTCCACGGCTTCGGCGTTGACGACATCACGCATCTCGAGGTCGGTGAACCCCCAGTCCTGCTGGAGCCGTGCACGCCGCTGTGCCGGGGGCTCCGGCAGGGTGGTTCGCAATTGGTCCACCCATTCCGCGGAGGCTGCGACGGGGGCCAGATCCGGCTCCGGGAAGTAGCGGTAGTCCTCCGCCTCCTCCTTCGTGCGACCAGAGGTGGTCTTTCCGGTGTCCTCGTGCCAGTGACGCGTCTCCTGCACGATCACCCCACCCCCATCGAGCACATCGGCCTGTCGCTCGATCTCGTAGCGAACAGCCCGTTCGACCGAACGCAGTGAGTTGACGTTCTTCGTCTCGGTGCGCGTGCCGAACTGCGCGTCCGGGGACGGACGCAACGACACGTTGGCGTCACACCGCAGCGACCCCTGCTCCATCCGCACGTCCGAGACCTGCAGGGCGCGCAGCAGATCCCGCAGGGCAGTGACATACGCGCGGGCCACCTCCGGCGCTTTCGCCCCGGTCCCCGTGATGGGCTTCGTCACGATCTCGATGAGCGGGATGCCGGCGCGGTTGTAGTCGACGAGGGAGTAGTCGGCACCGTGGATCCGGCCGGTCGCCCCACCCATGTGCAAGGACTTGCCGGTGTCCTCCTCCATGTGGGCACGTTCGATGCCGATCCGATAGGTCTGCCCGTCCACCTCGACGTCCAGATACCCGTTCACCGCGATGGGCTCGTCGTACTGGGAGATCTGGTAGTTCTTCGGCATGTCCGGGTAGAAATAGTTCTTCCGCGCGAACCGGGACCACGGCGCGATGCTGCAGTTCAGCGCCAGTCCGATACGGATGGCCGATTCCACGGCCTTGGCGTTGACGACCGGCAGCGACCCGGGGAGGCCGAGGCACACCGGACACACCTGGGAGTTGGGGTCACCGCCGAACGTCGTGGGACACCCACAGAACATCTTCGTCTCGGTGTTGAGTTCGACGTGGACCTCGAGGCCGAGGACGGGATCGAACTTCTCGACTGCCTGCTCGAACGTCACGGACGGGCCTCCCATCCCACGGCCGCCTCAAGGGCGGCACCGGCGGTGTACAAGCGATCGTCGGCCATGGCCGGGGCCATGAACTGCAGTCCGATCGGCAGACCCTTGTCGTCGAGGCCGACCGGCAAGGACATTCCCGGAACGCCGGCGAGGTTGGCCGGGATGGTCGCGATGTCCTGCAGGTACATGCTCAGAGGATCGTCCACCTTCTCCCCGATGGGGAACGCAGTGGTGGGCGCCGTCGGGGTCGCCAGTACGTCAGCGACCTCGAAGGCCTGCGCGAAGTCCCGTGCGATCAGCGTGCGGACCTTCTGCGCCTGTCCGTAGTAGGCGTCGTAGTACCCGCTGGACAACGCGTAGGTACCCAGCATGATGCGTCGCTTCACTTCCGGACCGAAGCCCGCCTCACGGGTCATCGCCATGACCTGTTCGACCGATCGCTCACCGTCATCACCGACCCGCAGTCCGTACCGGATGGCGTCGAACTTGGCGAAGTTCGATGAGCACTCGCTCGGAAGGATCAGGTAGTAGGCCGCCAGCGCGTACTCGAAGTGCGGACAGGAGACCTCCACGATCTGCGCTCCCGCGTCCGCGAGCAGGTCCAACGACTTCTGGAAGTGCTCGCGCACCTCGCGCTGGAAGCCCTCCCCTGTCAACTGCTTGACCACCCCGATGCGCATGCCGGACACGTCGCCGTTCGCGGCGGCCGCCACCACCGGCGGGACGGGCGCATCGATGGACGTCGAGTCCTTGGGGTCGTGCCCGGCCATCACCGCGTGCAGTGCGGCCGCATCCGCGACAGTGGCCGCGAACGGACCGGCCTGGTCCAGCGACGAGGCCAGCGCGACCAATCCGTACCGGGAGACACCGCCGTAGGTCGGCTTCACGCCCACGACCCCGGTCATGGCCGCCGGTTGCCGGATCGAGCCGCCGGTGTCGGTGCCTATGGACAGCGGCGCCTGCCGTGCCGCGACCGCCACGGCCGAACCACCGCTGGAACCCCCGGGGATCAGATCGGTGTTCCACGGGTTGCGGGCCGGGCCGTAGGCGCTGTTCTCCGTGGACGAGCCCATGGCGAACTCGTCCATGTTCGTCTTGCCGATGATCACGGCACCGGCCGCACGCAGGTGCGCAGTGACCGTCGCGTCGTACGGCGGGATCCAGCCTTCGAGGATCCGTGATCCGCAAGTGGTCACCAAGCCTTCGGTGGCGATGACGTCCTTGACCGCGACGGGCACCCCGGCCAGGGGGCCGAGGGTCTCGCCGGCGGCACGCGCCGCATCAACGGCGTCGGCGGCGGCCAGCGCACCGGGGGTATCGACCGCGAGGAAGGCGTTGAGCTCCCCGTCGGTCTCGGCGATGCGATCCAGGAACGCGGTGGCGACCTCCCGGGCGGAGTAGTCACCCGCGGCGATGCCCGCCGCCAGGTCCACGGCGGGTGTGGAAGTGAAGGTCATCTGCTCACTCCTCGTCCAGGATCCGCGGCACGCGGAAGCGCTCGTCCTCGACTGCGGGGGCGCCCGACAGCGCCTGGTCCGATGTCAGGCCCGGCACCTGCTGGTCTGGGCGGAAGACGTTGCTGATCGCGACCGGATGCGACATGGGGTCCACGTCGTCGGCGGCCACCTCACTCACGCGTTGGACGGCACCGAGGATCACGTCGAGTTGTTCGGCGTAGTGGCCGAGTTCCGCGTCGGTGAGTTCCAGCCGTGCGAGGCGTGCCAGATGCGCGACATCGTCGCGGGAGAGTGCGGGCATGGGCGCAAGTCTACGGAAGTGGGTTCGCCCGGCTCCGGCGGTGGGCTGGCCCGTGTAGCCGCGCGGGGGCCGGGTAGGACACAGTGGCGGGAGCATCCGCGTGAGGAGGGCCCGTGTTCGAGGAGGCTGCGAGGGCTGTGCTGCAGGCCGCCCGGATCTCACCGGGACGCGGCATGCCGACCGTGGTGGGCGTGGCCGGACCTCCCGGAAGCGGAAAGACCACCTTGGCGCGTGCCATCGTCGAACACGCCGACGACGCCGTGGCAGTACCGATGGACGGTTTCCACCTGTCGAACCGACAACTTGCCCTGCAAGGACTCAGCGAGGTGAAGGGCGCACCCGCCACCTTCGACCGGGCAGGGTTGCTCGCGTCGATGCGCAGGCTCGGTTCCAGCGAATCCGTCTACTTCCCGGACTTCGACCATGCGATGCACGAGCCGGTCGCGGCCTCTGTGCGCGTGGACCCCGACACGGCGCTGGTGGTCGTGGAGGGCAACTACCTGTTGCTCGACGCTCCTGGCTGGCGTGACGTGAGCGGGTTGCTGGATGTACGGGTCTTCCTGGACGTGCCGTGGTCGCTGTGCAGGCAACGACTCATCCCCCGGCACATCGCCGCGGGCAAGCCGGCGGACGCGGCCCGGCAGTGGGTGGACCGCTCCGACCGGGCGAACTACGACCTGCTCAGCGGGTCGCGGATACCAGCCGACATCATCGTGACGCAGGACGCGGACGGGACGCGGGTTAGCCTCAACGCATGATCGCGTCGTTCGACCTCACGGGGCGCAGGGCCCTCATCACGGGAGCAGGTAGCCCGACAGGGATCGGTTTCGCCACGGCCGCGCTCCTGGGCCGGATGGGCGCCACCGTCCACGTCACCGCCACCACCGACCGGATCAGCGAACGCGTGGCGCAGCTGCGCGCCGCCGGCATCGAGGCAACTGGATCGGTGGCGGACCTGACCGTCGAGGATCAGGTCCAGTCCCTGCCCACGGAGGTGGACCTGCTGGTCAACAACGCCGGGATGATCAGCGTTGGCAACTCCTTCGAGGATGGAAGCCTGGCGGACATGAGCCTGGCCACATGGCAGGCAGGCCTACGGCGCAATCTCGACACGGCCTTCCTGGTCAGCCGTCACGTCCTGCCGGAGATGGCGCGCCGGGGGTGGGGTCGTGTGGTCAATGTGGCCAGCGTGACCGGTCCGGTCATGGCGATGCGTGACGATCCCGCGTACGCGGCGGCGAAAGCGGGGATGGTGGGATTGACGAGGTCGATGGCTCTCGACTTCGCCGATCGCGGCGTGACGGTGAACGCGGTGGCACCGGGCTGGATCCACACCGGCTCGCAGACCGACGACGAGGCCCGGCAGGGTAGGGCGACCCCGATGGGACGCAGCGCAGATCCCGAGGAGGTGGCTGCCGCCATCGCGTGGCTGTGCTCACCGGGCGCTTCCTACACGACGGGGCAGTGCCTGGTGGTCGACGGCGGCAATTCGATCGCCGAACAACGCGCGTAGCTCCCGGCGGCTACAGGTCGACGCCGAGTTCTGCGAGACGCTCCTCGGTGAGGATGGGGACGCCGAGCGACTCAGCCTTGGCGTACTTCGAGCCGGCGTTCTCCCCCGCGATGAGGTAGTCGGTCTTCTTCGACACCGATCCTGTGACCTTCGCCCCGAGTTCCTGCAACCGTTCGGTGAGCCCGTCCCGGCTCCATTGCGAAAGGGTGCCGGTGATCACGATCGTGGTGCCGGTCAGTGGGCCCGGGCCGGCAGCCACCTCGTCAGCCATCCGGACGCCGGCCTGCGTCCACTTGTCCACTATCGCCGCGTGCCAGTCCACCGCGAACCACTCGTGCAAGGCAGCCGCGATCGTGGGACCGACACCTTCCACCGCGGACAGGTCCTCGGCGGTCGCGGACCGGATCGCGGCCATGCTGCCGAACTCGCGGGCGAGTGCTTGCGCAGCCGTCGGGCCCACATGGCGGATCGACAAGGCGACGAGCACCCGCCACAGTGGCCGGGACTTGGCCAGGTCCAACTGCGCGAGCAGGACCCGCGCGTTCTCCGTCAGTTCGTCCCCGGCCCGGCGGAAGAACGGCGAGCCCAGCAGTGCCGCCTCATCCAGGAAGAAGAGATCCCCCTCATCGGTCACGAGGTGGTCGTCCAGCAACGCGATGGCGGACTTCCAGCCCAGTCCTTCGATGTCCAGCGCCCCGCGGGCACCGACGTGGTTGAGCCGTTCGCGCAACTGCGAGGGACATGACCGCGCATTCGGGCAGCGGATGTCCACATCCCCCTCTTTGGCCGGGGCGAGCAGCGTGCCGCATGCGGGGCAATGGGTGGGCATCACGAATCTGCGTTCCTGCCCGGTCCGCTCCTCCACTACCGGCCCGATCACCTCCGGGATGATCTCGCCGGCCTTGCGCAGGAACACCATGTCCCCGATCAGGACGCCTTTGCGCTCGACCTCCTGGGCGTTGTGCAGCGTGGCCATCGACACGGTGGTCCCGGACACCCTGACCGGCTTCATCACCGCGAACGGTGTGACCCGACCGGTCCGGCCGACGTTCACCTCGATGTCGAGCAGGCGGGTCCGCACGACCTCCGGGGGGTACTTCACGGCGATCGCCCAGCGCGGGGCGCGCGAGGTGGCTCCGAGCCGGGCCTGGATGGCCAAGTCGTCGACCTTCACCACCACACCGTCGATCTCGTGCTCAAGGCTGTGCCGCTGCGCCTCGAACTGCTTCACGTACTCCTCGACGTCGGCGATCGTCGGGGCCACCTGGACCCGGTCGGAGACCGGCAGACCCCACTGCGCCATCTGTTCGTAGGCCTGCGACAGCCGTGCCGGCCGCTCCCCCTCCAGCACCCCGAGACCATGCACGATCAGGCGCAACCGGCCGAGCGCGTCGATCCCGCGCTGCACATCGGCCAACGCCTTCTCCGACACCTTGCGGCCGGACTGCTCGCGCGCGGCGATCTCGGCCTGCCGGCGGTCCACCCGCTGCCGCAGCGTGCCCGCCCCGGCGTTGCGCGGGTTGGCGAACGGGGAGCGACCCAGTTCCAGCATCTGCTCGTTGAGCGCGTTGAACTCGGCCACGGGGAAATACACCTCGCCGCGCACCTCGACCAGCGGCGGAGCCCCGACCAACCGCTTGGGGATGCCCGGGATGAACCGGGCGTTGTAGGTGACGTCCTCTCCGACCCGGCCATCCCCGCGCGTGGCCAACGTGGACAGCCGGCCGTCACGGTAGACCAGATCCACCGCCAGACCATCGATCTTCAACTCGCACAGCATCGCCGGCACCTCACCGAGGTCCCGCTCCACCCGAGCCGCCCACGCCGCGAACTCACCGAGGCCGAAGGCGTTGTCCAGACTCATCATCCGTTCCAGATGCTCCACCGGCTCGAACATCTCCGAGCGGTCCCCACCGACCGTCTGCGTCGGCGAATCGGCCTTCTGCAACTCCGGGAACCGCTCCTCGAGTCGCTGCAACTCCACGAACAACTCGTCGTACTCGGCATCCGACAGCGTCGGGGCGTCCTTCTGGTAGTACTCGTACCGCGCCTGCTCGATGAGCCCGACCAACTCCTCCCAGCGCTCCCGGTCCACCGGCTTCGGTCCGGCCATCAGGACAGCCGCTCGTTGAGATCGACCACGACCGGCCGCCATGGCCGGTAGTCCGCGACCATGCCGCAGACGGGCGTCACCAGCATCGGGGCCGGGCGCAGGCCCGTTCGATCGAAGAACTCCAGCACTCTTCGGACGCTACCGGCAACCGGCGACACCCCGAAACCCAGAACGGTGCCGCCGGTGGACAACTCCGCCAACTGGTCATCCGCGTCCTGATCGTGCAGCGACAGGTCGAAGAGCAGCCCACCCACGCCCCGCATCCGCGTCAGGGGGACATCAGCGGCGCAACAGTGGATCAGCTCCGCCCCGAGGTCGAGGTCGGGTTCGATCGACGGGTACGCCGACATGCCGCTGATGGTGCGCACCGACCCCGCCGCCACCGCCGGCAGGGAAGGCTCATCCATCTGCAGCACCCATTGCGCCGGGAGGCGTCGTTGGAGGTCATGGCGGTGTGCGGCCGCCATCTCCCGCCAGGCGAGAACCAGATCCCGCACAAGCCCAGGATCGGCGAGCAGCCTACGACCTTTGCGCTCAACCGCCGCGGCGATCGTGTACGGCCCGGCCAGTTGCTGTTTGGCCATGCCCGTATGCCCGTGCCAGGCCTGCTCGACGGCATCGAGGTCCTCCGCCAGCAGGGACCGCGCCCGCCGCATGTCGCGGGTGGCGGTGGTGAGTTCCCACCCGGTGACGGTCGTGGCTGCGGAGAAGTCCGGCGCAAGGTCGCTGAGCAGACCAAGGGTGCGGCCGATCATGTCCGCCCCGGGCCCGCGTTCGGGCAGTTCCGGCACGTGCGGGAGTTCCGGGAGTTGATCAGCGATGCGGTGAGCCCACTCGGTCACCGATGTCCCCGGGACCGACCCGACCCCGGTCAAAGTGGCGGGGGCGGACAGAGCGAGGGGCACGGCTCATGCTTTCACATGGGAGGGGCCGCCTTGGTTGTCCGGCGGCAGTGCGCCCACCGTGGCGGGGCTCGGTGCACCACCCGGAAGGACCTCTGGCCAACCGCCGGTGCAGCAACGGTTGCCGGCGCTACCGTGGGACGCATGCCGGAGGTCTACACGGGCGTCACCGCACTGCCCAACTGGACGCTCTACCTGGCTGTGATCGTCGGCGGTGTCGCCGGAGCGACGTATGCCGCACGCCGAGGGTTCGATGTGATCGGCGTCCTGGCCCTGTCGGTCACCACCGGGCTCGGGGGGCTGTTGCTGCGTGACATCCTGCTGGGCCGCGGCCCGATCGTGCTGCGGGACAACGCCTTCATCTGGTCGGCCGTCTTCGCAGCCGTCGTCGGGTTCTTCTTCGCCGGCTACATCGCGCGCTTCGACCGGCCCCTGCTAGGCATGGAAGCGCTGGCGATGGGACTGCTCGCCACCGTAGGAGCGGACAGTGCGCTGCGGGCGGGTCTCGGTGCGCTGCCCGCGATCGTGGTGGGCACGATCGTGGCCACCGCCGGGCCACTGTTCCGCGACATCCTGGGCGGCGACGCACCCCAACTCCTGCGGCCCGGCGTGTTCCTCGGCGTGATCGCGCTTGCCGGTTCGGCGCTGTTCGTGGGCCTCGACGCCTGGACCCACCAGCCGCTGCTGTCGCAGATCATCGTGATCATCGCCGTGTTCGCCACCAGGGTCATCGCCGTGCTGTCCGACTGGGAGACCAGGCCGGCCGATGACCTGTCCGACCGCATGTGGTCCTACTGGAGTCGCAAGTCGGAGTCGGAGCGATGATCGAGCCCATCCAGACGATCGCTCTCCCCAACTCGATGGACGCGCTGGCGATCGGCGTGGGAGCGATCTCCGGGGCGCTGCACGCGCGCCGCCGGCACATGGACGTGATGGGAATCCTGGTCGTCGCCTTCTGTGCCGCGCTCGGAGGAGGCGTGATCCGGGACATCCTGCTGGCCTCCGGCCCGCCGGTCTTCCTCACCTCCTCGGTGTTCCTGATCTACGCCTTCGTCGGAGCCACCATCGGCTGGCTGTTCTCGCGCTACGCCAGCCGCGCCACGATGCTCATGGAGGTCATCGACGGCCTGTTCATCGGCGTCTGGGTCCTGGTCGGCGCCACGAAGGCGCTCAGTAACGGCCTCGGATTCGGCTCGGCCATCCTGGTCGCCGTGATCACCGCGACCGGCGGCGGGGTCCTACGTGATCTGTTCTGCGGGGAACAGGTGAGCCTGCTGCTGCCAGGGCAATGGCTGGCCGCTGCGGCACTCGTCGGCGCGCTCACATTCACGACGGTCTTCTGGACCAGCGGCGATCTGTTCCTCGCTGAGATCCTGTGCATCGTGGTGGCCTCCACGATCCGCATGGTCAGCGCCGCCTTCGACGTACGAACCCCGATGCCGATGGACCTCAGCCGGGTACTGTCTCGCTCCAAGGCGTAGTGGCGGTGATCCGTCCGGATCCGAGGACGCGAGACGCGTCGTAGAAGACCGCGATCTGCCCGGCTGCGACACCAGTCATCTCCTCGTCGAGGATCACCTCGTCACCGTCGAGGCGTGCGGCCACCGGATCAGCGTGCGCGCGGATCTGCACAGCGATCCGCGCAGAGCTCACCGGGTCTGCGGTCCACCGCAGACGGTCCACGCGCAATCCACCGACCCGCAGCCTGGTCGGGGAGCCGACGAAGACAGTGTTGGACGGAACATCAACGTCGACGACGTACCGGGCGGTGCCGTCCGCGGCGGGCTGCTGGAGGAACAGTCCCCTGCGTTGCCCGATGGTGTAACCCGCGGCCCCCGCGTGCTGGCCCAGAGTCGCTCCGGACTCGGCATCCACGATCGGTCCGTCGGCCAGGCCGAGGCGTTCGCGCAGGAAACCTCGGGTATCGCCATCCGGGATGAAGCAGATGTCGTGGCTGTCCGGCTTGTCGGCCACCAGGAGTCCCCTGGCTGCTGCTTCCTGCCTGACCTCGGCCTTGTGGGACGCACCGAGCGGGAACAAGGAATGCTGCAGCTGCTCCTGATCGAGCACCGCCAGCACGTAGGACTGGTCCTTGGCCGGATCCACCCCCCGATGCAGTTCCACACCGGCGGGCCCTGTCACCAGCCGTGCGTAGTGTCCGGTGCCCACGGCGTCGAACCCGAGGGCCTGTGCACGCTCGAGCACGGCGGCGAACTTGATGTGCTGGTTGCAGCTCACGCACGGGTTGGGCGTGCGCCCGGCGCTGTACTCAGCGAGGAAGTCGTCCAGGACCGTCTCCTGGAACCGCTGCGCGAAGTCCCACACGTAGAACGGGATCCCGAGCACGTCCGCGGCGCGGCGGGCGTCGTGAACGTCCTCCAAGGTGCAGCAACCACGTCCCCCACCGGCATACCGCTTCTCGGCCAACGCCAGGTGCACCCCGGTCACCTCGTGTCCGGCGTCCACGAGTCTGGCGGCGGCCACGGCAGAGTCCACACCTCCGGAGAGTGCTGCGACGACCCGCATCACAACCCCCCGGCCCGGCGCGCACGCTCCACGGCCGGCGGGAGCGCCGCCAGCAGCGCGGACACATCGTCAGCGGAGGAGTTCCACCCGAGGGAGAACCGCAAGGAGGATCGGGCCATCCGCTCGTCCGCGCCCATCGCGAGCAGCACGTGGCTCGGCTGCGGGATCCCCGCTGTGCATGCTGAGCCGGTGGACACTGCGACACCAGCGGCGTCGAGGAGCATCAGAAGGGCGTCGCCAGGACACCCCGGGAAGCTGAAGTGGGCGTTGTTGGGCAGCCGGTCCAGCGGGTCCCCGTTGAGAACGGCGTCTGGAACCACGTCCTGCACGCCGCGGATCAGGTCGTCGCGCAACGGCGCCAGATCGGACTTCTCGGCGGCCAAGGCAGCGGCGAACCCCGCGATCCCGGCCGCGTCGAGGGTGCCCGAGCGCACGTCGCGCTCCTGGCCGCCACCGTGCACCAGGGGCCGGACCGCCAGATCCCGGTCGAGTACGAGGGCTCCCACCCCGACCGGACCCCCCACCTTGTGGGCGGACAGTGCGACCGACGGGATGCCGTCCACATCGAGGGGCACCTGACCGAGCGCCTGGACGGCATCGGTGTGGAACGGTACGCCGCGCGCCGCACACAACCGCGCGATCTGCGCGATCGGCTGCACCGTGCCGACCTCGTTGTTCGCCCACATCACCGCGACCACTGCGACATCGTCGTCCAGCATCTGCTCGAGAGCGACAAGGTCGACGCGGCCCAGACCGTCCACCGGGATCAGCTCGACCGTCTTGCCTTCTTCGGCCAGAGCCTGAGCGGGATCCAGGACGGCATGATGCTCCACCGCACTGACGAGCACGCGTGAGCGATCCGTGTTGCGGGCCAGACCCTTGAGCGCGAGGTTGTCGGCCTCGGTACCACCGCTGGTGAAGATGACGTCGGCAGGTTTGGCGCCGATCACGGCAGCGATCTGCTCGCGGGACTCCTCCACCACTCGGCGAGCCTGCCTGCCGGCGGTGTGCAGGCTCGACGGGTTGCCCACCTGCAGCCACTGCTGCTGCATGGCCGCGAGGGCCTCCGGGCGCAACGGCGTCGTCGCCGCGTGGTCGAGGTAGTGCACCACACCATGGTAGGCGGGCGCCCCAGGGCCGCTCGTCAGTCGTGGACCGGAACGGCCGGGGCGTGCCAGATGCGGTCGAGATAGTCCTGGATCGAGCGGTCGGACGAGAAGAATCCCGACCGCGCGATGTTGTGCACGACCATCCGGCCCCACAGCGCGGGATCGCCCCAGACCTTCTCGACCTCGTCCTGCATCGCGATGTACGAGGAGAAGTCGGCGAGCACCATGTACGGGTCCTCGTTGATCAGCGAATCGACGACGTGACCGAACGCGAAGGACTCGCCGCCGGAGTAGTCACCGCGGCTGATGGCCTCGAGCGCTCGTCGCAGCACGTTGTCGCTCTCGTAGTGCTTCCACGGGGTGTAGCCGGCCTCCTTGGTGGCGTGCGCTTCCTCCTCGGTCATCCCGAACAGGAAGAAGTTGTCCTCACCGACGAGGTCGCGGATCTCCACGTTGGCGCCATCGAGTGTCCCGATCGTCAACGCCCCGTTGAGCGCGAACTTCATGTTCCCGGTGCCGGAGGCCTCCTTGCCGGCCAGCGAGATCTGCTCGGAGAGATCGGCGGCAGGGATCAGGGACTCAGCCAGTGTGACGTTGTAGTTCGGCGGGAAGACCACGTTGAGCCGACCGTCCACGCGCGGATCCTCCGCGATGGTACGAGCGACGGCGTTGATGAGGCCGATGATCTCCTTGGCCATCACGTACCCGGGCGCCGCCTTCGCGCCGAAGAACACGGTCCTGGGTGCCACGTCCTTGCCGTCGATGATCCGCTGATGCAGCACCACGACGTGCAGCAACTTGAGCAGTTGGCGTTTGTACTCGTGCAGGCGCTTGACCATTGCGTCGAACATCGTGTCGACGTTGAGGATGACGCCGTCCCGCTTCTTGAGGACCTCGGCGAGCCGGACCTTGTTCTCACGCTTGATGCGGGTGAGCGCGCCGACGAAGGCGGGGTCGTCTGCGAACTGGTCGAGTTCGCGCAGCCGCTCCAGATCGGTCACCCAATCCGGGCCGATCTTGTAGGTGATGAGCGCCGACAGTTCGGGGTTCGCCAGCTTGAGGAAGCGGCGCGGGGTCACACCGTTGGTGACGTTGGTGAAGCGGTCGGGGTACATCTCGGCGAAGTCTGGGAGGACCCGTTCCCTGAGCAGCTTGCTGTGCAGTTCCGCGACACCGTTGACCTTGCTGCTGCCGACGGTAGCCAGGTACGCCATGCGCACCGAGCGCGTCGGGTGCTCCTCGATGATGGACATGCGGCGCACACGCCACTCGTTGCCGGGGAACGCGTCCGCCACGTCCTCGAGGAAGTTCGAGTTGATCCGGTAGATGATCTCCATGTGCCGTGGCAGGAGTTCCTGGAGCAACTCCACCGACCAGACCTCGAGGGCCTCCGGCAGCAGCGTGTGGCAGGTGTACGCGAAGCACTTGCGCGTCACCTGCCAGGCCTCTTCCCATTTCATACCGTTCTCGTCGATCAGCACCCGCATCAGTTCCGGGATGGCGATGACCGGGTGGGTGTCGTTGAGCTGGAATACCACCCGCTCGTGCAGACGGCGCAGATCGAAGTCGCCGGGAAGCACGTTGTGGATGAAGTCGTGGATCGAAGCGGCCACGAAGAAGTACTGCTGCTGCAGGCGCAGCCGCTTCCCCGCCGGCGTGGAGTCCTCCGGGTACAGCACCTTCGAGATCGACTCCGCCTCGGTCTGTGCGCGCACGGCGGCTTGGAAGTCGCCGGAGTTGAACTCGTCGAGGTCGAGGTTCTCCGCCGCCTGCGCGTGCCACAACCGCAGCGTGTTGACCGCGTCGGAGCGGTACCCAGGGACCATGTAGTTGTACGGGACGGCCTCGATCGTGACGTCAGGGGTCCACTTCGCCCGGTCGGAGCCGTTGTTGACGGGCACGACAGTGCCCCCGAAGCCGACGTCGACCGACATCTCCGGGTGCGGGAACTCCCACGGGTTGCCGTGCCGCAGCCAGGAGTCGGCGATCTCGACCTGCCGGCCCTCCTCGTTGAACGTCTGTTGGAAGATCCCGTACTCGTAGCGGATGCCGTAACCCACCGCGGGGATCGACATGGTGGCCAGTGAATCGAGGAAACACGCTGCGAGGCGCCCGAGACCGCCGTTGCCGAGTCCTGGCTCGACCTCGAACTCCCGCAACTCGTCGAGGTCGAGGTCGAGGGTGGCCAGCGCGTGGCGCGCCGTCGCCTGCAGGTTGGTGGCCAGCAGCGCGTTGTCGAGTTGTCGGCCCAACAGGTACTCCGCCGACAGGTAGACGACCGCCTTCGAGCCCCTGCCGATCTGGGTCTCGAGGGTCTTGATCCACCGCGAGATGAGGGCCTGCCGGACAGTCCGGGCGAGCGCCATGTACAGGTCACTCTCGGAGGCGCGCACGAAATCGACGCCCTGGCCGAACCGCAGCTCCTCGGTGAATTCCCGGGCGAACTTCTCAGGGTCGTAGAGGTTCGGCCCCGGGCGCTGACTGCGTGTCACTGGTGACCTCCGTGCTCGCCTGTCGTGGTTTCAATAGGCCACCATAGACGCTCTCGATCGCGGCGATCTCCGCGCGGGCGGCAGGTAACGAACCGGGGTACGTCCAGTGAATGCCATCTCGCTGCCGGGCCACCACCCGCTCTCCGTCGATCGTGGCTTCCATGGCGAACGGAACGGCCTCGTCGTACAGGTCCACGTAGGTCACTCCGGGCACTGCAGCGGCCGCCCGCGAGAGGGCACTGTTCACGTCGCCGTACACGGCGTTCCACTCGGGATCACGCGCCGTCGGAGGGCCTGACCAGAACACCCGCTGCACGCCTTCCTGCATCATCGCCCGCATGACAACCCTCGCGCGACGCTCGTACTCCGCCTCCCACGCCGCCGTCCCGGGCAACAACGTCTTGCCTCGCAGGGTCATCTGGTTGCGTTCGTTACCGCCGACGAGCATCACCACGGCGTCGGGCTGCTCATCCCGGACCGCCGCGCGGGCGCCGGCCTCCCAGTTGTAGAACGCCGGGTTGGTCAGCCCCGTCCCATTGCGCCAGACCGACTTCACGTCCGCCACCTTGGACTCCGCGAGTTGCGCGGCCATCTGCTGACCCACGAATGTGGACAGCGAGTCGCCGAGTACGAGGATCTTCAACGGGTCGGCCGCGGTCGGGGTGCTGATCGCGGGCGCCGTAGCGACCGGCGCAGGTTCGGGGGCCGGGCTGTCGCTGACCAGACCCGCGCCATCGGAATCATCGGTCGACTGCCCCAGTGCGGAGGCCAACGCCTGCTGCGGGCGGTCCAGGCCGATCCACCCAGCCACCGCATCGATGGGGGTGGCGATGCCGACCATGACCGTCTTGAGCACTCCGGGACGCATGCCGTTGGCATCGCGCAGGAAGCCGCCGGAGTTGAACACCACGGCGATCAGCAACGCGATCACGACGACCAGCCAGATGTGTCCGGCGGGCATCCGCTTGCCCTCGAACCCGTGCATCGCCGGGTGGTAACTGTCCGCGCGGTTGCGCTTGGGAGGGGTCTTGACCTCCGGCGGCTCGTGAACGGTGTGAGTCATCGCAGCGCCTCAGAACTGGAAGTAGATGAAGGGGGCGACACCCTGCTGACCCACGAGCGTGTCGATGACGACCAGGAACACTCCGAATGCGACCCCCTGCGCCCAGAACGGCAACCTGCTGAAGAGCACCGCCAGCCCGTCCCACACCCGCGGCGGGGTGATCTGGGTGCTGAACGCCACCAGCAGCACCACCAGCACCGCCGGAGTCACAAGGGTGGCTGCCGTGGTCCACCCGACCACCAACCGGGACAACACGGTGAAGGCCGTGGCGACGTCTGGCGAACGGAAGAACACCCACGCGAAACAGACGAAGGCGAAGGTGGCCAGCCACAGCACGGCCTTCGGGTACTGGCGGGTCACCACGGCGTCGAGGCGGGTGACGGGCTTGACCATGACCATCGTCGTGGTGACGTCCGCACCACCCGGCGCCGGATCGTCGCGCAGGTCGACGGTGGGCTCGGAGCGCAGTGCCGCGGCGCGCCCACGGACCCAGCGCTCGAAGGCGAGACCGGATCCATGCAGCGCGCCCCAGATCACGAAGGTCAACGCCGCACCGTGCCACAGACCGCCGAGGATCATGGTCAGCATCAGGTTGATGTAGGTACGGCGGGGACCTTTGCGACTGCCACCGAGCGGGATGTACAGGTAGTCGCGCAGCCACCTGGACAACGTCATGTGCCAGCGGTGCCAGAACTCCTGCAGGCTCAGAGCCCGGTACGGCTGATCGAAGTTCTGCGGGAACCAGAACCCGAGC
>ERZ724515.28-NODE-28-length-35071-cov-24.603010_pt1 | contig 35071 bp, 40 predicted proteins | sample MGYA00376048_ERZ724515 | MGnify/ENA primary metagenome ERZ724515 (study PRJEB28724, sample SAMN07190885) | wastewater metagenome | isolation source: influent of sewage treatment plant in Hong Hong | place: Hong Kong | collected 2016-03-17 ... | reverse complement strand
TGCCTCGGATTGCAAATCCGACATGCGTTGGTTCGAGTCCGACTACCTCCTCCACCTACAATATAAACAATCATTTTTTTATTTTTTGCTAAGAATTAAATTATATTTCACCAAATTTGGTCTAGACAAATGAACTTTTTTTATACAGACAATTGGGAGAGAGGTTTAATCCACTATCTTGGAAGGATAGCGTAGAGAAATCTACCGTCGGTTCGAATCCGACATTGTCTGCCAAATCAATACTCTTTATATTCTAATTCTTCAATAACTAATTTTTTATTTGCAAATGGGTCAACTATTGCTTCTATTTGCTCTAATTTATATTTCAAAGGAAATCCTATTTTAGAGTTTGTTGCTGTACTTTCTAGGATATAAAATCTTTTATCATTTACATAAAGTGCTTTTTTATTTGGCAATTTTTCTAAATCTACTATTACAAAAATATGTTCAGGAACAAGTACAAAATAGGCTTCATATCCACGCACTTTTAGCATAGAAATCAGCAAATTTGATTTATCATCACAATCTCCAAAGTTTTGCTCAACCACTTGTTTTGCACTTCTTGCAATACTTTCGTTTATTTTATATGGGATTTTTGTAGCAAAATCAAGCATAGCTTGAACTTCACAAATTTTATTTTTATTACAATCTTTAGTTAAAAAATCTGCTAGTTTTATGGTGTACTCGTCAGTTCTTACTTGATTTACATAAGTTGCATCACCAATATCTATAAACTGGTTTTTAACTATAAAAAATGAAGAGATGATTATATAAATCACATAAGTAATAAAAATAAAAGAGATTAAAAAAGAGAGATATTTTAAAAATCTATTTTCTATTAACATATCTCTTTTAAAGCCCTTTGTAAAATCTCATTTGCACTTGAACTCTTAACTGCAATTCTCACATGTGAAGAGTTTAAATAATCAAAATTTGAACAATCTCTAACCATTATTTTGTATGGTTTTAATTTCTCTTGAAACTCTTTTGCACTTAGATTTTTTAGTTTTACTAAAACATAGTTTGCACTACTTTCAAAAATTTCTTCTATCAAACTTGAGTTTCTTAAAATATTTTCTAACTCTATTTTATTTTTTATATTTATCTCTTTTGAAAGATTTTTAAAAAGTTTATCATCAAGTGCTGCTTGTAAATAGTTTGAGTCAAACTGAGAAAGTTTCCACATAGGCTCGAACTCTTTTAGTTTTTCTATATTCTCTTTTGTAGAAACTATCGTTCCAACTCTTATTCCTGCACTTGAATAAAACTTTGTCATTGATTTTAGAATATACAATTTATCGTAAGTTTCTAGGTATTTTATAGAACTTAGTTTATCACAAAAATCCAAAAAACTCTCATCTATTAAAATCTTACATGATTTTTTTATCCAAGTTTGTATCAACTCTTCTACATCATAATATTTTCCATCTGGAGTTGAGGGATTTACAAATATTACTAAAGAGTTTTCTTTTACATTCTCATTTATATTTTCGAATCTGTTTATTGTATTTAGTTCATATCCAAAATTTAAAGCAGCTTTTTTATACTCTAAATATGCAGGTGAATAAATGGTACAAGTTTCTAAAGCTAAATGACGAAACAGAGTAAAAATGGCACTACTTCCACCGTTAAAAAGCTCGATTTGCGAGCTTTTAACACCATAATTTGAAGATACTTTTTCATATAACTTATCATAAGTTGGATATGAAGAAATGTCCAAAGTGTTAAAATCGATATTTATTTGAGGTTTTACAAAATTTATATTTGATGATAAATCTATTATTTCACTTACACTACAGCCCAAATCAAAGGCAAATTTTTCTATTTGTCCACCGTGTTCAAATGTTTTCATAATATTATCGCTAGTCCTATATTTAAAAGTATTAATTCTGTGTGTTCAAGGGTAAAACCTAAACAATCTCCATTTACAAAACCAAATTTATTGTTTAAGATTTTTAGAATAATATAAAAACTAGCCAAACTCAAAACAAATAAAACCAAAACATTTACTCCAATAAAAAATGCAACTATCACATAAATCAAAGCAAAGATTTTAAGCTGAAAAATCCCAGAGTTTGCAAAAGCCAAAGATAAAAAACTATCTTTACTAAATTTAAAATATCCAAGTAAATAAATCAAATTTAATCTTGAAAAAACACAAACAATCAAAAACAAAATATATTGTTTTTCATATAAAACATAAGTGATAATTCCCACTTTTAAAAGTACAAATGAAAAACCATATAAAGCACCAATTGCTCCAATAGTTGATTCTTTCATAATTTTATAAGTATCTTTTCCACTATATGAAGCAAACCAAGCATCAACCACATCTATTATTGCTTCTGTGTGAATAAATCCATATAAAGCTAGATAAACTACAGAGCAAACAAATGCTGAATACAAAGGATTAAAAAACTCATTTAAACCAAAATTTAATCCAATAACTAAAGAAGCCAAAATCGCTCCCACAAGTGGCAATAAGGCTAAAGTGTATTTATAAGTTTCATTGTTTATTTCCATATTTTTCACAAATACGGGAATTATAGAAAAGTATGAAAGAGCGAATAAAAACGCATTTAATATCTGTTTCATTTTAGTCTTCTTTCTATTCCATATTTTACCTCATAAACTTCATCACAAAGTTTTGCTAACTCTTGTCCAATAAGACCTGAAAAATCTACAAATCTTCGAGATTCTTTATCGAAAGGAATAATTCCACAAGAAACATCATTTAAAATAAAGATGATATTTGCTTCAATGTTACAAATCTCTTGAAGCTGTGTTTTTAGAGTTTCTTCTTTATTTTCGAGATTATTAAAAAGCCACATTGAAATACAATCTATCAAATAAGTTTTATTAACTTCAACTATTTTTGTTAAATCTTTTGGTTCTTCAATAGTGATAAAATCTTCTTTTCTCTCTAAAATATGTTTATCTATTCTATTTTGCATAGAATCATCACCAAAAGAGTTATCGTAAGTTGCTACATAATATGGTTTTTCATTTGCTGAAATTGCCAAAGCCTTTTTAATTCCAGCTTTTGTTTTACCTGATTTTTGTCCACCAAAATAAAATATTTTCATTTTATAATTCAGCTCTTAAGATATTTTCCAAACTAAAGGTTATCGATACCTCAATATTTTTAATTTCTCTTTTATCTAAATGTGTAATAAATTTCTCTAAATAATTTAATTCTTTTTCTTTCATTGTCAAGCCTTTACTTTATAAGTATTTATTTTATCTTAACTTTGATTGCAAACATATTCTAAATTATAGATTTTATTTAGTCATCTTCATTTTGATAAAATCTTTATTATCTCATCTGAGGTAAGTACTTTTCCACTACTTTTTACTATACCATCAACAACTAAAGCAGGTGTATTCATAACTTGATAATTCATAATTTCAACTATATCTTCCACTTTTTTTACTTCATGAAATCCACCAATTTTTGCTATTGCTTGTTTTGTTGCTTCTTCCAAGGCTTTGCATTTAGAGCAACCTGTTCCTAATATTTCTATTTTCATTTTTTATCCTTTTTTATAAAATAGCATTAAATACATATCCAACTAAAAGTATACCAAATCCAACTATTCCAAAAAAGATTCCAATTAATTTAATATGTAAAATTCTTTTTAAAATCATAGCTTCAGGAAGACTAAGAGCTGTTACTGCCATCATAAAACTTAATGCCGTTCCTAATAAAATTCCTTTTGATGTAAGTACTTCAATTAATGGCATTACTCCAGCTGCATTTGAATACATTGGAATTCCCATCAAAACTGCCATTGGCACAGCATACCAAACATCACCACCTGCATATTTAGTTATAAACTCCGTAGGAACATATCCATGAATAAACGCTCCAATTCCAACACCAATAATTACATATAAATAGATTTTCTTAAATATATCAATTGTGTATTCCCAAGCATCTTTAGCTCTTTGTTTTAAGAATGATTTAATTTCTACATTCTGTAATTCACCCTCAATTGGAGTAACTGGAATTAGAACATATTTCTCAATATTCGGAATCTTTCCTATAAAATATCCTCCTAAAATAGCAACAACTAAACCAAATCCAATGTAAATTGCAGCAATTTCCCATCCAAAAAGTCCAAATAACATAGCAATTGCTATTTCATTATTTAAAGGTGCAGAAATAAGAAAACTAAAAGTAATTCCAACGGGAATTCTTGCTTGCATAAATCCTAAAAAAAGAGGAATTGCAGAACATGAACAAAAGGGAGTGATAATACCAAATAAAGCAGCTAATATATTTCCAGTAAATTCACTTTTTCCTTGAAGATAAACTCTTACTTTTTCGGTATTAAAATATGTTCTTAAAAAACTAACTAAAAAAATAATAGTAATTAAAAGAATAAAAATTTTAATAGTGTCATATATAAAAAAATGTAATGCACTTCCAACGGCACTATCACTATTCATTCCCCAAATTTCATAAACTAACTTATCAACAATTTTTTCCCACCAATCAAACATATAAACTCCATATAAATCCATATCCACAATAAAATAAAATCAAAAGTAATACAGATGTTTTAAATCTTTTAATCACAAAAAATCCAAGTATTGCAAAAATCAAATCATAAATATTTAAAACTCCACTTGGAACAACAATAGTGATTAAAACACTAAATAATATTGCAACAACACTTGCGTTAATTCCCATAACTATTTTTGAAATGACAGGATTTTTTGAATAACTTTCAAAGCTTTTATAAAAAGCTAAAATCAAAAGAAAACCTGGTAAAAAAATTGCAAATGTTGAAACAGCTGCACCTAAAAATGGTGATTCTTCAAAAGCAACAACTCCGATATATGAAGCAATAGTAAACATAGGTCCAGGAACTGCTTGAGCTAAAGAGTAAGCTACTAAAAAACTATTTCCATCAATATTTATATTACTTTTAATCAAAGGAAGAACAACATGTCCCCCTCCAAAAACCAGACTTCCAACTTGATAAAAAGAGTTGAATAGACTTAATAATTTATCTTGATTTGCAAAAAATGGCAAAAATATCAATAAAATAAAAAAAATTATTAACGGTAAAAAATAAGGTTTCTCATATTTTATTTTATTCATATTTTTCTCTTTTATAAATAAAAGTGCAACTAAACCAGAAACCACTAAAACTATAATTTGAGCAAAAAATGTTTGATTAAAAATCAAAAACAAAGTTGCAAAAACAAAAATTATTTTACTTAATGTAGTTTTACACAAAGAGTTAAACATACTAAAAGTAGCATCGGCAACAATTACCACAGCAAAAAGTTTTAATCCACTCATCAAAGCATAAATAATAGTATTATTATCATAGATATTTTGGAAAGTTGCAGCGAAATATAAAAGTAAAAAAGATGGTGTTGTAAATGCAATAAAAGCTAATATTGCACCAATTATTCCACCTTTTTTTAATCCTATTGTAAACCCAACTTGAGATGAACTTGGACCTGGTAAAAACTGGCTAAGTGCTACGATTTTAGAAAATTCTTCATCACTTAGCCATTTTAATTCTTCGACAAATTTTTTTCTAAAATAACCTATATGAGCTATTGGTCCTCCAAAACTAAAAAGACCTAAGATAAAAAAATGCCAAAAAATTGATATATTTATCATTATTATTTTAAAGCCTCAATTACTTTTGGAAGTAAAACTTCTTCTATTTCTTTGTATGTTGCTTCAAATGCTTCAAATCCTTTTCCATCTGGGTCTTCAAATCCAACATGAATAACTTTTACAGCCTTTGGAAACATAGGACAAGTTTCATTTGCGTGGTCACAAACTGTTACAACTAAATCATACTCATTATCTATTACTTTATCAATAGTTTTTGAATGATACTCTTCTTTCCAAATTCCTTTTTCTTCAAGTAACTTTTTAGCATTTGGATTTACTCTTCCACTTGCCTTAACACCTGAACTGTCTGCACTAATTCCTTCTAACTTTGCATTAATTAGGGCTTCAGCGATAATACTTCTACAAGAATTTCCTGTACATAAAATCAAAACTTTTTTTTCTAAAATGCTCATTTTTTATCCTTATTGATTTACATGCCAAGATTCTGGAAATCCAGCTTTTATATGTTGATTTTTTACTAACTCAATAAATTTTAGAATATTTGTTTTTATCTCATCTTTTGATACTCTAATTTTTGCTTTTTTCTCTTCATCACTTCCTTTACTTGCTGGACTTGTAATATTCCAATGCAATACTCCATCAAGACTTGGAAAAATAGGGCAAGGTTCTTTAGATGCTTCGTCACAAACTGTTATTACATAATGATAATGTCGTCCTTCTTTAAAATAATCCATCACTTTATTTGTAGTATAAGAAGAAATATCCATATTTTCATCTTCTTTGATCACTTCAACTGCAAGTGGATTTAATACACCTGGATTTATTCCTGCACTATCTACTTCAAAATCTTCTCCTGCATATTTTTTAAGTAATGCCTCTGCTATTTGGCTTCTTGTGGTATTTGCACTACAAACAAATAAAACTTTTGTTTTCAATTCTTTCTCTCCTAAATAAAATTTAAATTGCTAAAAGTACTATAAATAGTACTGGTGGTGTAATAATTAAACCAAATTTTGAATATTGCCAAAAGCTGATTTTTACACCTTTTTTTGCTAAAACATGAAGCCATAATAGCGTAGCTAGGCTACCAAATGGTGTCATTTTTGGTCCAAGGTTACATCCAATTATATTTGCATAAGCTAAAGCTTGATTTGGAATATCACTTAAAGCAATATCCATAATCATAACGGTTGGCATATTGTTCATAATTGCACTTAAAAAGGCTGCTATAAATCCTGTTCCAAGAATTGCAATTGTGTCACCTCTTAGGCTTAAATCTTTTAAAATAATTGTTAAATAATCAGTTAATCCTGCATTTTTAAGCCCATAAACAACTATATAAAGTCCAATACTAAACCACACAACTTGCCATGGAGCTTCTTTTATAATATGTTTTGGTTTTACAGTTTTTGAAATAGTTGCAATTATTAAAAATATTATTGCACCACCTAAAGCAAAAATAGAAATAGGTAAATCGTAAGCATCTCCTAAAAAATAAGCACACAATAAAAAACCTAAAAAGAACCATGAAAAATAGAATAGTTTCATATTTTTAATAACACTTTTTGGCTCTTTTAACAAAGTTATATCTACAGTTTTTGGAATATCTTTTCGTAAAAGTAACCACAAAAATAGTGTTGAAACAACAACACTTACAATAAATGGAACTATCATATTTAAAAAGTATTCCACAAATCCAATACTAAAATAGTTTGCTGTTACGATATTTGTTAGATTTGAAAATACAAATGGTAAAGAAGCACTATCACTTATAAATCCACCTGCAAGTAAAAAAGCAACTATTGTTTTCATATTTAGTTGTAAAATTCTCATTTTTGCTAATAAAATTGGAGTTAAAATCAACGCTGCTCCATCATTTGCAAAAAGTGCTGAAACGAAGCTTCCCAATAAAATGGAATAGATAAACATCAACATTCCATTTCCATTTGAAAACTTTGCCATTTTAAGTGCTGCCCACTCAAAAAATCCAATTTCATCTAAAACCATAGATAAAATAATAATTCCAATAAAGGCTAAAGTTGCATCCCAAACTATATTTGTTACAGCAAGCACATCATCAAAATTTACAACTTGAAAAATCAAAGCAGTAATTGCACCTAAAATTGCAGTTGTTCCAATTTGTAAACTACGTGGTTGCCAAATAACAAATATTAAAGTAACTATAAAAATCAAACTTGCAATTAACATCTATTTTTCCTCATGCATTTCTAAAATCTCTGATTTTAAAGTATAAATATAAGTATCCACTTCAATTTCATCAAATCTCTCTACTCTTACAGGTGTTCTTTCAAACTCTTGCCCTTCAAACTCATCTAAATAATCCCAATGGTTTATTAAGTTATCTGAATAAAACAAAAATCCATGAATCGTGTCATTTGTAGCATCGAGCCTAATTCCAGGATATCCCATACTTGCACTCCAACCTGCATCTATTAGTTTTCCTTTTACAGTTGCTGGGACAAATTTTCCAACTATGTTATCTAATACATGAGCATTGGGACAATTTGGCATAAGTGTTCCATATACAAAAAGTGTCTCTTTCAATTTTATTCCTTAGTTTCACAAGCTTTTTTTAGAGTTGGTAACTCTATTTGCAGTGTCATTATCTCTTTTATGCAAGAGAGTCTAAACTCATCTAAAGGAGAACGAACAGAATAATAAGCCCATCTTCCCTCTCGTTCTAGTTTTAAAAATCCAGCCTCTTTTAATATTTTTAAATGTCTTGAAAGTCTTGATTGAATCATTTCAAAAGAGTTTTCTAAATCACAAACACAACATTTTCCATAAATATTTATAAACTTAATTAGCTTTACTCTTGTTTCATCATTTAAAGCACTAACTGATTTTAAAAATATATCCATATGTTTTCCTAAATTTTTTGAATTATAACAGAAATGTTTTAATATATCAAGATATATTGATGTATTAAAACATAATTTTTATGTTATAAAAACTACTCCATTTTTAATTACAATTTTTCCGTTTAATTCATATTCAAAAAGTTTTCCTCCAAACTTTAAAACAGCTTCATTATAAAATGGATTTGTTTTACAATATTCCAAAAATTCATCTCTTTGGATAGTTTGAGAATTATCTTGACTGAAAATGGATATAAAGTTATCAATATCATAAATAGCTTCTGCTTTTTTTTCTAATAAAAGCTTGTTTGTACCATCACTTTCTCCAATTCTGTGTGGTAAAACAAATATTCTTTTCTTCATTTTTAAAGCGAACTCAATACTTCTTGTTGTTCCTGAATTAACATCTGCATATGTAACTATTAATATCTCTCCAAGTGCCACAATAAGTTCATTTCTAAGAGGAAAATTATATTTAGTTGAAGGACTTTTCTCTTTGAATTGGCTTACAACTAAACCTTTAGATTCTATATCTTGAATTAACTTTTTATTAATAGCTGGATATCTTATGTCTAAACCAGTTCCAGCTACCATAATTGTATTATCAGCTCCTGCTGCTTGATGAGCAATTGTATCTATACCAATTGCACCTCCACTTACGATGCAAATTCCAGCTTGTGATAATTTGTTAGAAAGTTGATATGTTAGGTTTTTCGCATATTGATTAGGAGAACGACTTCCTACAAATGAAATCTTCTTTTTTTGTAGTAAATCTATATTTCCTATATAAAAAAGATTATCAGGGTATTTTCTCATAGATGATAATTCATCAATTTTAAAGTCTAAGGTTGAAATCATAAAAATCCAATTATAATAAATTAAATTATTATAACTATATTTTTATAAATAAGGAAGTTTGTTTATAAAAATGGGTTCTACATCTTTTAAAAGATGTTTTGATTCTCTTAATACTTTTAGTGTTACATCATGTGGATGTCCAATTGCTATTGAATAACCATTTGTTTTAGCTATCTCAATAGCTTTTTTTAACTGGGCTTGGATTTTATTATAGTCCAAATCATTATCAATAAAAGTATTTCTTACTATATAAGGCATATCATATTTTTTTGCATATTTTTTTGCAACAGATTTATTGCTAGTTCTACTATCAACAAAAATAAAGTTGTGTTTTTTTAAAGCTCTAAATAATTTATCCATAGCTTCTTCATTTTCTGTAAAAACAGAACCTGTATGATTGTTTGTATAAATTGCATTTGGATACCAATCTCTTAATAGTCTTACCCTTTTTTCAATAGTTTCATAAGAATCAGTTATTTTAAGAGTTTCTGGTTCTTCTCCTTTAAATTTACTTGATGCTTGCATTGGAAAATGTATCATGTGAAAAGATACATCCTGTGCAATTTTTGCAGAATTAGGATGAGCATTTGTTGGTGGTAAAAAAGCCATATTTATTTTATAGCCCATGCTTAAAATTGTGTCTTTTTGTTTTTGAGTACTTACATCATCAATTAAAATAGCAATTTTAGGCTTATTTGATTTATCATATTTATAAGTATCTTTTTGTGTAATTATATTTTTATCATCAAGAATAGGAGAAGTTTCTTTTTTAACAATCTCTTTTTTATCAATTTTTTTATCTTCTTTTATTTGTTGTTTTATCTCTTCAACTTTTTTATCTTCTTTTATTTCTTCTATCTTTTGATGTATTTTCTCATTTAATTGTGTTTCTTGCTCTTTTTCAATTATGTCATTATCAAATTCATCTGTATACTCTTCAAATTTTTCATTGATTTTTGCGAGTTCATCAAAATATTGTTGAGGATTCTTTTCTTGAAATAATTTGTTCTCATTATTAGTTTGAAATAGTTCTTTTTTATTTTCTGTTGAGTTACTTGTTTTTTCTGTACGTTCTACATCTTTATTATTTATAATAAAATAGCTTATTGATGAAGTGATAAATGTAAATAAAAGTATTACAAAGAATTTCTTAATTAAATTTTTTTTTGATAATACTCTAATCTGCTTTTTTTTAGATTTAGATTTAATTTTCTTTTGACTCATAATAGAAAGATTTATTTAAGGAAGAAAACCTTCCTTAAATTGATTAGTTTTTGTCTTTGTTAACGATTTTGTTAGAAGAAATCCAAGGCATCATTTCTCTTAATTTAACACCTGTTTGCTCAATTAACGAAGCTTTAGCGTTTGCTCTTTCAGCGTTCATTCTTGGGTATCCAGCTTGACCTTCTAAGATGAAATCTTTTGCAAATCTACCATCTTGAATCTCTTTTAAGATTTCTTTCATAGCAGCTTTAGACTCAGCGTTGATAACTCTTTTACCAGATACATAATCTCCATACTCAGCAGTATTAGAAATAGAGTATCTCATATCAGCGATTCCACCTTCGAACATTAAGTCAACGATTAATTTTAATTCGTGTAAACATTCAAAGTAAGCCATTTCAGGAGCATATCCAGCTTCTGTTAATGTTTCAAATCCAGCTTGAACTAAAGATACAGCTCCACCACATAATACAGCTTGCTCTCCGAAAAGGTCAGTTTCTGTTTCATCTTTAAAAGTTGTTTCAATAATAGCAGTTCTTCCTCCACCAATAGCAGAAGCATAAGATAATGCCAATTCTTTAGTATTACCAGTTGCATCTTGGTGAATTGCGATTAAATCTGGAATTCCTCCACCTTTAACAAACTCTGATCTTACTGTGTGACCTGGAGCTTTAGGTGCAACCATCATTACATTGATGTCTTTTTTAGGAGTAATTCTTCCATAATGAATGTTAAATCCATGTCCAAATGCAATAGTTGCACCAGCTTTTAAGTTAGGAGCAATTTCGTTTGCATAAATATCACCTTGATTTTCATCAGGTAATAAAATCATGATAACATCACATTCTTTTGTAGCTTCTGCAACAGTTTTAACAACAAAACCTTTTGCTTCAGCTTTAGCCCATGAAGAACCATCTTTTCTTAATCCAACGATAACTTCAACACCTGAATCTCTTAAGTTTTCAGCGTGTGCGTGACCTTGAGAACCAAAACCAATCATTGCAACTTTTTTTGATTTAATTAAATCGATATTACAATCTTTATCATAGAATACATTTAAACCCATTAGTAAACCCTCTAAATATTAAATTTTTGAGATTATACAAAAAACTATCTAAATCTTAGATAACTTCGGAAATTAAAGCTAGGAATACTTTTAGTTTAGCTACTATTAGATGATTATTTCAAAAGGATTTAACTTGTTAAAAGAACTATTTATAAAAATTCAAACTGATTGTAAAACTTATTCAAAGAATGAATTAAATGAAATAGAAAAGTTTTTAAAAGAAGAAATCGTAATAAAAAAAGAAGATGAAACTTATGAATTAAACTCTAAATATAAAATTGCTCTTGTGAAGATAGGCAAAAATTTGGTAATTTTAGAAGATTTAGTAAGTGAACACAAAAATATAAAAATAGAGTTTGATGATTTAAATGGCGCTTATGATGGAGATTTAGTTCTTGCAAAAAGAGTTTTTAATCCCAGAAGTAGGACAAAAGCCAAAATAGTAAAAATTCTTGATGGTAAAAAAAATGAAGTATTAGTTTATATAAAAGATAAAGCATTTTATACAGTAAAAGAAAATATAAAACTAGAAAATAAAAATGCTTTAAAATACCAAGATGGTGATGTTTTGCTTGTAGAAAACAAATCATTAGAGCTGATAAAAAATTTAGGAAATATAGAAAACCCAAAAATAGATGAACTTATCTCTTTACATTTATATAATGAAATTTATAGACTGGAAAAACATCTTGAAGTAAATGCTGTGATGAATGACCCAAAACAAAGGGTTGATTTAAGGGATTTATATTTTTGTACGATTGATCCAAATAGTGCAAAAGACCACGACGATGCAATCTATTTTGATACAAAAGAAAATATTTTATATGTTGCAATTGCTGATGTTTCATATTTTGTAAAAGAAGGAAGTGAGCTTGATTTATTAGCATTTAAAAAATCAACTTCTGTTTATCTTCCAACAAAAGTCTTGCCAATGTTACCCCCAATTTTAAGTGAAGAGATGTGTTCACTAAAAGAGGGTGTTGATAGATACTCATATGTATTTAAACTACATTTAGATTTAGAAAATCTAAGTGTAAAAAAAGCTGAACTTTTTGAAGCGATTATAAATTCACATAAAAATTTTTCTTATGGAAGAATTGATAGGGTAATCGAAGGGCATTTAGACCAATACTCGAAAACTGAAAAAGCAATATTTGATTATTTAGTTCCTTTATATGAAATCACTAAAAAATTTAGAAAAAGAAGACTAATCAAAGGTTATGATTTTAGAACAACTGAAAATAGATTAAAACTAAAAAATGATAATTTAGAATCAATAGAAGTTGAAACTTCAACAGCTTCACATCAATTGGTTGAAGAGTGTATGTTACTTGCAAACATAGAAGCAAGTAAAAAAGTAAATACAGTTGGAATTTATAGAATACATGAAGAACCACCTTTTAAAGCTATTTCAAAACTTGTGGATGATGTGAATATTTTAGGAGTTAATGTAAAACTTCAAAGTGATGTTCACGATACAATTACTCATATTCAGCAAAAAGCAAAAATTTCTATGATGAGTGCAGAAATTGATGAACTTATTATTCAATCTCAAACACAAGCAAAATACTCTTCAAAAAATTTAGGACATTTTGGTTTAGGATTTTCTTCATATTCGCATTTTACAAGTCCAATTAGAAGATATTCAGATTTAGTTTTACACAGAATCCTAAAAACAAAACAAACACCCAAAAATATAGAAGATATTTGTGAATATATCTCTTTAAATGAAAGAAAAATTGACCAACTTGTTTGGGATTTTGAAGACAGAATTTATGCAAGATGGGCATTGCAACATTTAGAAGAAGAAATAAAAGTAAAAATTATCGATACAGATAAAGCAAAAGCTGTTTGTTATGAAAAAATGTTTGGATTAAAAGTAACTTTAGAAAATTATAAAGGACAAAAACTTTTTACAAAACTAAGAGTGAAAATAAAATCTGCAGATGTTATAACAAAAATGATTATAGCAACTATAAAATATTGAAATTAATAAAAAAAAATTAGGATAAAAATTCCCATGTATAAAAATGAATTTGATAACTATTTAAAACAAGATAAAAGATTCAAAGCCTATATGTTTTATGGACAATCTACTTTTCTAATAGAACAATACTCTTTGGCTGTTGCTTCAATGTTTGGTTCAAATGATGAAATTGAAAAATTATATTTTGATGATTATGATTTTAAATATGCAAAAAATAAGCTTTTACAATCATCACTTTTTTCATCAAATAATATTTTGCTAATAAAAATAGAGAAAAAAATACCCAAAAAAGAGTTGGATATCTTGATTGAAGTGGCTAATACTAATCCTGATAGTACTTTAATCATTGCTTGTATGGGAGATGGAGATTTTAAAACTATGGAAAGTAGTTTTTCACTAAAAACAAATTCTGCTGCGGTTAGATTTTTTTTGCCAACAGATGTTGAGGCAATCAAATTTTTAGAGTATGAGGCAAAAATGCTTCAAATTAAATATGAACTAAGTGCTTTAAATCATCTTTATTTTATGCACAAAAATGATTTAGCTTTGTGTGTAAATGATTTGAGAAAATTAGCAATTTTGGATGAGTTAATTACAACAAATATTATTGATGCAAATTGTTTTGGAATAGGAGTTGTGAATTTTGAAGATTTTTTGCATGATTTATTGAGTGGAAAAGATATAGGAAATGATTTAGCTTTAATTTTAGAAGAGGGCATGAATGAAATATTTTTATTGAATCAAGTTACATCTTTTGTTCAACAACTTTTTATGATTAGTTCTTATGCAAGAACTATTGGACAACCAAATCCTAAAGATATTTTAGGATTTATTCCTCCTAAAAATATTTGGGAAAAAAAATCAAAATTGGCAATAAATAGAAAACCAGAAGTGTTTCAGGAGATTTTGGAATACCTTTTAAATATTGAATTAGAGTTTAAAACATCAAAAATTGATAATCAAAGTTTATATCTTCAGGCAAGTCTAAGAAAGTTTACAGTTTTATTTAGATAAAATCTCGAACTTTACAAAAAAAGAAATCCTTGCTGATATTAGGAAATGTAAAGAATACCGGCACAATCTATAAGGAGAATTAATGTCAAAAATCAAACATTATGAAACAATGTTTATCTTAAAACCTACATTAACTGAAGAAGAAACTGTAGCACAAATCGAAAACATCAGAGCTATTATCGAAAAAAATGGTGGAGAAATCGCAGCATTTGAAAACGTAGGAATTAAAGAATTAGCTTATGAAATCGAAAAATGTAAAAGAGGTTACTATTATGTAATCTACTTTAGAGGAAATCCATCTGGAATAGCTGAAATTGAAAGAAATTATAGAATTAATGAAAATTTAATTAGATTTATCTTCATTAAATATGACAGCAAAAAAGAAGTTACATCATGGACTAAAATGAGTGATGAGGCAGCTAAAAAAGCTAACAAGTAATAAATATTTAGGAATCTTACATGTATAACAAAGTGATAATGGTAGGAAATTTAACAAGAGATATAGAGTTAAGATATTTGCCTTCAGGTTCTGCAATAGCAAAATCTGCAGTTGCAACATCTTACAAATACAAATCTTCAACTGGTGAACAAAAAGATGAAGTTTGTTTTTTAGATTTTAATATCTTTGGAAGATCTGCTGAAGTTGCTAATCAATACTTGAAAAAAGGTTCTAAAGTTTTATTAGAAGGAAGACTTGTATTTGAACAATGGACCGCTCAAGATGGATCAACAAGAAGTAGACACTCTTTAAGAGTAGATACTATGAAAATGTTAGATACTAAGGGTGATTCGGGATTTGCTGGAGAAGCCCAGGGTTATAATCCGCAAGGAAGCTATAATCAACCAGCTAATATTCAATATGACGAGCCAACTTCTCAAGATAGCTATGGTGGTATGAATCAAGCAAAACCAAGGGTTGAGCAAAGAATACCTGAAATTGATATAGACGAAGACGAAATACCGTTTTAGAAAAGGAAAATCAAATGGCAGAAAGAAGAAAATACGGAAAAAAATATTGTAAATATACTGAAATGAAAGTTGATTTCATTGATTATAAAAATACAGATTTATTGAAATTATCTATGAGTGAAAGAGGTAAAATTATGCCTAGAAGACTTACTGGTAACTCTAAAAATTCACAAGAAATGGTAGAAAAAGCAATCAAAAGAGCTAGACATATGGCATTAGTTCCTTACATTGTTGATACTAAAAATATCACTGATTCTGCTTATGCAAGATCATTTTACTAAAATTTATTTTTAGTAAATAAAAAGGGGAAAGAAGTAAAATTCTTCCCTTTTTTTATGCTTTTAAAATATAGATTTCTTTTAGTTTTTTATCCTCAATACTCTCTTCATTAAACCAAAGTTCTTTACTTAGGAGTTTTATTATCTCATCAAAGTATAAATTAGTATTAAAATATTTCTTAAATAAATCAATTTCATTTATATCTTTTTCTAAATAAACTTTTGATTGATTCTTTAATTTTGAGAGAAACCAACTACAAAGAAAATTTGTACTAAAAGTATTTAATAGTTCTTTAGAAAAATATTCAAAATGCGTATATCCACTATTTTCAAATTCATCTATTATAATTTCTAAAACTTCTTTTAAATTATTTAATGGAACAGCCTCGAAGATTATCCTAGCATTAGCTTCTCCAAAAGTATATAATCCTCCTAAATAAATACGTGCAGTTTTTTCTCTTTTCCCATTTATATCAGATTTTAATCCAACTAAACCAATATCGCAGTGTTCATGTTTTGCACATCCTTTTAAACATCCTGAAAATCCAATGAGAATATTATTTTTTTCAATTGCTTCTAAAGGAAGTGTTTGAATTTCATTTTTAATATTCCAATAAGCAAATGGACAGAAATCATTTCCTGCACAGGCCAGGATACTTCTATTTTCATTTTTGTGTTCAATACTAATATTAGGCTTCTCAAGATTAAATAAATAAATTTGTTGGTCTGTTCCTAATCTTACTTCTAAATTATCTTTTATAGCTAAGGAAGCTATTTTATCTAATTCACAGGCTTCTATTCTAGCAAAAGAGGAACGATAACAAAAACTATATTTACCATTTTTTAGTTCTTCAAATTCATTAAAATGAACCTTTTCAATTAGAACTTCTCCCTTACTTTTCCATTCTTTGATATATTTTTCTTTAATATATCTTTTTAACTCTTCTATTCCAATTTTCTCAATTAAATGAAATAAACGATTTTTATCTCTATCAAATCGTAGTCCATATTCTTTAAATATCTCAATAAAAGCTATAAAAAAATCAAGTAAATCTTCTTTTTCTAAAAATATATCCGTATCTTGTGCAATTTGAGTATTTTTCCCTCCCAAAAAAACATTAAATCCATAAATGTTGTCTTTTTTTGCTAGGGCAAAATAAATATCACTAGCAAAAAATGAATTTACGTTAGCATAAGAACCTGATATTCCAATAGAAATTCTTCGAGGAAGTAGTCCTAAATATTCTGGATTGTTGAGTATATATTTTTGCATTTGTTGAATATAAGGATAAACTTCTATTATGTTGTATTTTCCTATACCATCAAAAACATCGCTTGTAATATTTCGTATATTATCTCCAAAACTTTGATAAGTACTAATTTGTGAATTATTGATTTTGTTGAATACTTCTAAGATATTTTGTGCATTCAAACCATGTAGCTGAATACCTGCTCTAGCAGTTAATATAATTTTTAGATTGTATTGATTTGATATATTTGCTATTAATAATAATGACTCATTTGTTGTTCTACCTGCGGGAAAACGGAGTCTTAACATAAATTCATCATCGGTTAATTCATTATTATAAATACCAAAGTCTTGTAAAAAGAATCTATCGCTAGATGCTAATTGTTCAAAATCAAGCTTTTCTATCTCTTTGAAATAATCATAAGGTTTTTTAGCTTTTTTTAGTTTTTCTCTGAAGTTGAAACACTCAAAATCTTCTGTAGTATTCATTTCTATATAAGTTAAATTTTTTTCACTCATTCAAGCCTCTAATCTTAAAAATTTATTATATAATAACATTAATATAAAAAATTTTTATAGATTAAAGTCAAGAAAAATATTTGAGTTGGATGTTTATAATTTTTCCCAAACAGTTCCGCTACTTGTATCCATCAAAGAAATGTTTATAGCAGTAAGTTCATCTCTGATTTTGTCAGCTTTTTCAAAATCTTTCTGTTTTTTTGCTTCATCTCTTTGTTTTATAAGATTCTTTATTTTTAATTTAGTATCTTCATCTATTCCAAATTGGAAATACTCATAGGCATCAACAAAACCAATTCCTAAAATATCATTAATAAATAAAATATTTGAAACTATCTCTTTTTTTAGATTTTTATCTTTTGGATTTGAATCCAATTTATCATTTGCATTTCCTATCATTTCATCAATAATTGACATGGTTTTTGCACTATTTATATCATCATTTAAAGCATTTAAAATATCATCTTTAAACTTTTTGTTTACAGTTGAGCCTTCTGTTCCATAAATTCTTTTTTTAACTCTATAAAGCTTATCAAGTCTTTTTTTAGAGGCGATTAAATCTTCTTCGTTAAAATTGAAATTTGCTCTATAGTGTGCAGACATTAAATAAAATCTTACAACTTCTCCACTATATGATTTTAAAACATCTTTTAAGAAAAATGAATTACCAAGTGATTTACTCATTTTTTCTCCATCAATATTTACAAAACCATTGTGCATCCAATATTTTGCTAATTGTTGGTTTGAAGAGCATCTTGTTTGTGCTGCTTCATTTTCATGGTGTGGGAAAAGTAAATCCGCTCCTCCACCATGAATATCTATTTGAAATTCTGTATTTTTGTATGCAAGATGTTTTTCAATCATTGCACTACACTCAATATGCCAGCCAGGTCGTCCAAGACCAAAAGGTGCTTCAAAACTTACATCGTTCGTTTTTGCAAACTTCCATAAAGCAAAATCTGATGGATTTCTTTTTTCTTTGTTTTCTTCAACTCTTGCTTGTGTATTTTCATCATTGATTTTGTGAGATAAAGTTCCATATGAAGAATCTTTTGAAGTATCAAAATAGACACTATCACTTGTTTTATATGCTACATCTTTTGAAATTAGATTTTCAATCATATCCTTCATAATTTCAAGATTTTCAGTAGCTTTTGGTTCAATAGTATTATTAAGAATATTTAAGGAGTGCATATCAGATTTATAAGCATGTATATATTGATTAGTTATGTCTTTTAAAGTTCTATTTGTATCATACATTTTTTTAATGATTTTATCATCAATATCTGTAAAATTTTTTGTCATAATAACTTCATAATCATTAGCTTTTAAAACTCTATGAAGTAAATCAAAAGCAATTGCACTTCTTGCATGACCTAAATGAGAATCATCATAAACGGTTGGTCCACAAACGTAGATTTTAACCTTTCCTTCTTGGATAGGATTAAATTCTACTTTCTCTTTTTTTACTGAATCAAAAATATATATTTTATTCATTATTTTACTTAAATAATGCTTCTAAAGATGCAGTATCTGTTATCTTTTCTTCATTTGAATTATTATTTTCATTAGATGAAGAAGAGTTTAAAGATGCAATTTCAACTAGTTCAATATCATATTTTGTAAGCATAGATGCAAGTCTAATATTTAATCCAGCTTTTCCAATAGCTTTTGATTTTTGGTCACTTGGAATTGTTACGATAGCCTTTCCTTTTTCTCCATAACTTGCTGTTTTTTCAATTTTTACACTACTTACCATAGCAGGAGATAAAGCTCTTGAAATAAACATCTCTGGAATTGTAGAAAATTCAACGCAATCAATATTTTCACCATGTAATTGTTTTGAAACAGAGCCAATTCTTACACCTTTTACTCCAACAACAGCACCAATAGGATCAATTTGAGGATCAATTGTTGATAAAGCTATCTTAGATCTACTTCCTGGAATTCTTGCACTTGCTTCGATTGTTACTTTTTTGTCTTTTAATTCAGGAACCTCTAAAGTTAAAAGATTTTCCAAAAATTTTGGAGAAGTTCTTGAAATATCAACAAGTAATCCATTTGCTTTGTCAATATTTACTCCTTTTACTACAGCTTTTACTACATCACCAACTTTAAAAGTTTCACCTTTTATTCTACTTTTTCTTTGTAAAATTCCTTTTACTTCACCAATTTCTATATAAGTATTTTCTTGTTTATCAATTCTAGTTACTGTTCCAGAAACAGTTTTTCCTATTTTTTCTTTATATTTACTAACAATATTTTCTTCAATAAATCTTTGAAGTCTAAATTCGAAATTACTGTGTAAAATTGTTGCTGCATTTCGCCCCATGTTTTCAAATTCTAAATCGTAATTCATAAAATCACCGATTTCTAAACTAGGATCTATCTCTTTTGCTTCTTCCAAAATTATGAAATTTTCATAATTTATGGCATTACCATATTTATTAACTGCATTAGCAAGTAGTCTTTCATCATCTTCAGATACAACTTCAATTTTTTGAAATAATTCAAGTCTTTTATTTGCTCTATCAATATTCGCATCAAAAGTTAGTGTTTCATCAACCATTTTTTGAGCAGTTTTAATTAAAGCCTCTTTTAGTGCATTTTCAACATCATCAATTTTGAGACCTTTTTCATATGCAATTGAATCTAAAATATCTATTATTTTATCCATTAATAACCTTTTGTTTGTTGACATTGAAATGATTGTTTGATTTCCAATGTAGTATAGCTGAATAGTATATCTAAAATACCCTTTTATAGAAATTAAAGTAATTTTGAGATAGAATGTAGGATTAATAAAAAAGAAAAAAAGGCTTAATAAATGGAATTATTATTTGCAAGAAATGAGTTAAATGAAAAACCAAAAAAAGTGCAATTAGATAAAATAAAAGAAGAGTTAAAAAAAGACAATCAAAAAATCTTCTATTTTGATAGGGATAATTCACACAAAGATATGATGGCATTAGTTGATGCTTTAGAGGCTGAAGGGTTTAACGTATATTTTAGAGAGATAAAATATGGTTTAGCTGATGAAGAGTATATGTATGAGGTTCATGCACTTTAATCTTTTATAGTGTTATAAAAATATGAGTCAAAATAAAAAATTATTTATACAAACTTTAGGCTGTCAAATGAATGACACTGATAGCCAACATATTCAAGCAGAACTAGAGAAACATAAGGGTTATGTTGCAACAAATAATATTGAGGATGCAGATTTAATTATTATTAATACTTGTTCAGTAAGAGAAAAACCTGTTCAAAAACTTTTTTCTGAAATAGGTCAATTTAATAAAAAGAAGAAAGATGGTGCAAAAATAGGTGTTTGCGGCTGTACAGCATCTCATTTGGGGCATGACATTATAAAAAGAGCCCCGTATGTAGATTTTGTTGTAGGTGCTAGAAATATTTCTAAAATCAAAGATGTAGTTGATATTAAAGGTTCAGTTGAAGTTTCAATTGATAATGATGAATCAACCTACGATTTTGCGACGGCAAAAACAAATCAATATAGAGCTAGTGTTAATATCTCTGTTGGTTGTGATAAAAAATGTACTTATTGTATAGTTCCAAGTACAAGAGGCGAAGAGATTTCGATTCCACCTGAAATGATTGTTGAACAAGTGAGAAAATCTGTTGCTTTAGGTGCTGTTGAAGTTATGCTTTTAGGTCAAAATGTGAACTCTTATGGAAAAAATTTTTCTGATGGACGAAGTAAGTATACTTTTACAAATCTTTTACAAGATGTTTCAAAAGTAGAAGGACTTGAAAGAATTAGATTTACTTCACCACATCCTTTACATATGGATGATGAATTTATTGAAGAATTTGCAAAAAATGACAAGATTTCAAAATGTATTCATATGCCCTTACAAAGTGGTTCAACAAGTGTTTTAAGAGCCATGAAAAGAGGATATACAAAGGAATGGTTTTTGAATAGGGCTGCTAAATTAAGAACTTTAGTGCCAAATCTTAGAATTACAACAGATATTATTGTTGCCTTTCCAGGTGAAACACAAGTTGATTTTGAAGATACTCTTGATGTTGTGAATCAAGTTAAATTTGATCAAATTTTTAACTTTAAATATTCTCCAAGACCTGGGACTGAGGCTTTGAATTTTAAAGATAAAGAGATTCCTGATGAAATTGGAAGTGCAAGATTAATTGAATTAATTGAATTACATAAAAGACATCTTGAAGATACAATGCCTACTTATGTTGGGAAAACTTTAAATGTATTAGTTGAGAGTTTAAAACCAAATGGTGAAGTTTGTGGATTTACAGATAGTTATTTACAGGTGTTTACAAAAGGAAGTGATGAGCTTTTAGGTAAATTTGTAAATGTAAAAATCACAGATGCTTCAAGAACTTCTTTAAAGGGTGAATTAGTTTCTTGATGAAAAACTATTTTAAATTTAGAGTATTACCCTATATTTTATATTTACTAATAAAAATTATCTATTTTACAAATAAAAAGGTTTTTCATCATTCAAAACAAGATAGTGATGAGCCTTTTATTTTTGTTGCATGGCATGGAGATTTATTATCTCAACCAATGAATTATTTTCATTTCCGACCAAATGGAATTGTTAAAACTATGATTAGTCAAAGCAAAGATGGAGAAATAATTTCATCGGTTTATTCTTTATTGGGAGTGGATTCCATTAGAGGTTCTTCCTCTAAAGGTGCAACTAAAGCATTAATTAGTACAATTAGAGAAATTAGTTCAGGAAATGATGTTGCATTAACTCCTGATGGACCAAGAGGTCCTAGATTTAGTGTTGCAGATGGAGTGGTTGCGATTGCACAAAAAAGTGCAGCTAGGGTTATTGTGCTTAATTCAAAACCTTCTAAATATTGGCAATTTAAATCTTGGGATAGGTTTATTTTACCAAAGCCTTTTGGAAGAATTGATTTCTATTTATCAGAGCCTTTTGATATTAGTAATTTAGAGTTTGAAGAAGCAAAAAATTTTATAAAAGATAAAATGATGCAAAATGCAATAATTTAAAGAATTAGGAAATAAATGTTTACTAAAGAATCTTTGTATATTAATGCTGTGAAATATGATACTCAATTAAAACTTGATTATAAAAAATTAAATAATGAAGAGATTATTGAAATGAATAATTCAGTTTATTTAGTAAGTAATGATTTATTACCTCTTGAAATTGCACAAAAAATAAATAGTTCACAAGAAGAGATAGAAAACTCTTTTATATCAACACTTTTGATAAGTGACACAACAAAACTTGTACCAAAGAATTTATCCTCAAAATTGACAGATTGCGAAATTGGGAAGTTTAATAATGAATTTGATATTGCAGTTTTAAAAACTACTCTTTTTGAAACAAAAAACTATTTTGCCAAAACAGGAATTGACTATATATATTCTGCTTTTCATATAATGAATTTACATATTGAGAAAAAAGTTTGTAGAAATGAATTATTGATTTTTTTATACAATGATAAAGCTTTTATATTGATTTTAGATAAATCAGGAATAATAGTTTTTCATGAAACTATTGATTTACCTACTTTTGAGATAGTTAAAAAGACTCATTTTTATGAAGATGACTTAGAAGGTCAAAAGCTTTTTGACGAGATTTATTATTTGGAATTAAATGAAATAATCCATAATACTCTAAATGACTTTTATAATAAAAAAAGTGGTATTTTTGTTGAAAAGATAACTATTCTTTATGTTTTAAAACAACTCACAAATGAAGATGTTGAACAATTAGCTCATGATTTGATGTTAAAAGTTGATTATAATCCTATAAATATTGATGAAGAGATTTTTGAATTATCAAAAGATAAACATCTTAAAAAAAGTTTTATAAAACCTAGAAAAAAGAAGAAAAAAAGAGATTTTAAAAATTTGTATATAACTATTTTTATTTTAGTTCTTAGTGCCATACTTTATCAGTTTTATCTTATTAGTGAATCTGAAGAGAATTTTTATGAAGCTAAAATAGAAAAAGTTACATCAGATAATAAAACAGGTTTACCTGATCATGTTAATTTAAATGATAAAATAGAACAGAGAATTAAGAATATTTTTTCAACTATTCCTAATGATGTAATTTTAAAAGAATTAAGAATAACGCCAGATAGTTTAGAAATGAGAGCTTTATTATTAAAAGATTATAGTTTTTCAAAAGAGTTTAAAACATCGTTAGACTATCTATATAAATCTACAAAATCTGAAATTCTAACTCCTGACAAAAAAGAGAATGTGGATGCTTTAATAATATCTAAAGGTGCAGAAGAAATAAGTAATATAACTTATAAGAATTTCGAAAAAGAGTATATTACGGATGAATTAATAAGTATAGAAAGAGTTACGGAACAGTTAAAAATTTTGATGCCTGAAAATGCAATTATTAAGTTTTTATCAACAAATACAGAAGATATAACGACATTTAAATATTCTATAAATATTTTGGTAAAGGAACCAAGAGAGTTCTTTAAATTAATTTCTATTTTAAATAATGAGTTATATTCGATTAATATTTCTTATCCTATAAGTATGCTGAAAACTGAAGTAGGAATTGAAATAGAATTTAATTTAGAGTTTAATCAACCAAAATAAAAAGATGAATTAAAAGTTTTACCAAACCTTTAATTCATTATAAACAGAATCTCTCTCTACTGGAATAAATCCAGAATTTTTAATCAAATTAACAAACTCTAATTGAGCTATTCCATTTGCACTAGAGGCTCCAGCTGCACTTTGAATTGATTCTTTTTCAATTGTTCCATCAACATCATTTGCCCCAAACTCTTGAGCAATTAAAGCTAGTTTTACTGTTGATGTTGCCCAATATGCTTTTATATTTGGAATATTATCAAGTAAAATCCTAGCTATTGCATAAGTCTTAAGAATTTCTTGTCCAGTTAGGGGTTCTTTTACCTTTAGATAATTATTCTGCGTTTGATAAACTAAAGGAATAAAGGCGTTAAAACCGCCTGTAATATCCTGTAAGTCTCTTAGTCTTAATATATGGTCTATTCTATGATTTCTATCTTCAATATGTCCAAAAAGCATTGTAGCATTACTTTTTTTACCTTTTTGATGCCATAGTTTGTGAATGTTTAACCATTGTTCAGAGCTTACTTTCCCTCCACAAATTCTTTTTCGTATTTGCTCATCAAAAATTTCAGCTCCTCCTCCTGGCATTGAATCAATACCATGATTTATCATCATATTTATAATTTCTTCGTATGAAAGATTATATTCTGTACTTAAAAAGTGAATTTCTGCTGCTGTTAGAGCTTTTACATGAATAGATGGAAAATTCTCTTTTATTTTTTTAAATACATCCATATACCATTGTAATCCTGTGTGTGGATTGTGGGCTGAAACTATATGAACTTCTTTTATATTGTTTTTTGAAGAGTTTTTTACAACTTCAAGTATCTCTTCATGACTCATTGTATATTGTTCAGGATTCTTTCTACTTGCACTATAAGCACAGAATTGACAGACATCTTTACAGATATTTGTTGGATTGATATGTCTATTTATGTTGAAATAGGTCTTTTTACCATGCTTTAAAATTCTAATTTTATTTGCATAAGAAGCTAACGTTAACAGATCTAAGTCATACAACTTTATTGCATCTTCGTAGTTTAATCTTTCATTTTTTTCTAATTTTTCTATAATACTCATATTTTCCTACTTACAATCAAAATCTTTTGTATAATGCTCTTGTTTCTCTTTATGAATAAAACCTATACAAGTTTTGTTCAAATTATTATCATAAAATATTACTTTGTAAACACTACTGTTATATCTTGTTTGTGTATCTTCTACACTTAATTTATTTATTACTTCTAAGTTTTTTATATTTGAGTGACCAATCGTAGCTAGAATTTCAGCTAATTTTTGTTCTTTTAAATCTTTTAAAACAAAAAATATAACAAGAGCAATAGTTATTATCGTACTAATAATTATGATTGTATCTTTTGGTAGTTTCCTAACTTCTGTTTGCATTTTTGTTTTCTTTTAATTCTTTAAATGAACACTCTTCTCCATCGTAATACTCAATTGTACCATCTTCAATTTTATAATACCAACCATGAATTTGAATTTCTCCTGCTTTTACTTTCTTTTCTATATAAGGAAAAGTTAAAAGATTTTCCATTTGGTGAACAATTGAAATTCTTTCTGTTGCTCTATATAATTTTTCAGGGTCTGATTTGTCTTGAATAGCTAAAAGAGTATATTCTTTTGCTCTTTTACCAAGGTCTAGCCATTTTTTTACATTTACTAAATCAGCAGAATCCCCAAAATCTTGATATAAACTTTTACAAGCTCCACAATGAGAGTGACCACAAACTATAATATGTTTTACTTCTAAAATATTAACTGCATATTCAATAACAGCAGAACTTCCATGATAATCATTGTCTGGTTTATAAGGAGGAACAAAATTTCCAACATTTCTCAAAATAAACATATCCCCTGGTTTTGTATCAAGCATCAAGTCAGGAGTTACTCTACTATCGCTACACCCAATAAATAAAATTTCTGGTTTTTGACCTGTTTCAACTAATTGTTTTAAATCATCCTCATATTTAGGAAATCTAGCTTCTCTAAATTTTTTATTACCTTTTATTAAATCATTTATTAACATTTGAATCCTTTAGTAAATTACATACTTTTATTAAATCATTTTTATCAACATCAATTTTTGCAATTAACCTAATAATTGCACTTTTAACTGTTGGTTGTCTAATCGCTCCAACCAAGTAACCTTTTTGTTTTAAAATTTCTTGAATATCTTTTACTTTTTTATTATCAGCAATTTCAATAGGAATGATTAAGCTTTTAGAATCTATACCTAAAATATCTTGAATAATATTAAGATGCCCTGTAATTTTTTCTTTTAAAGTTTGTTTATTCTCAATGATAAAGTTTAATGATTCTAAAGCAAGTGCTGTATCAAAAAGTGAAGGGGCAGTTGAATAAATTATAGGTTTTGCCCTATTTATCAAAAAATTAATTATTTGCTTTGAAGCTAAAATATAAGCCCCATAAGAACCGTAAGCTTTTCCTAATGTTCCCATTTTTATATGAAATTTAGTTGGTTTTATTTTATAGTAGTCATAAATACCTAAAAGATTTTCTCCAATAACTCCAGAACTATGTGCCTCATCTACTATTAAAATACTTTCATATTTATTTGCTATTTCAAATATTTCAAAAGGGGCTAAATCTCCACCCATTGAATAAACACCCTCTATTGCTATAATATTTCTTCCTACTCTTTTGTTCTTTAAAAATTTCTTTTCCAAATCTTCATAATCATTGTGTTTAAAAATTATGACTTGTTCAGGTTTTAAGAGTTTTGTAGCCAATATACCACTTGCATGATACTCTTCATCGATAAATAAAGTATCATTTTTTCTGCATAAGGCTTCAATCAAAGAGATATTTGCAAGAAATCCAGAACCAACTGTAATACCTGCTTCAAAGCTATTTGTAGAGCATAGTTTTTCTTCAAAATCTTTATGAATTTGGTTATAGCCATTTACTAGCATCGACGCTTTGGGTGAATGAAACTTTTGATTCAAAACATTTTCGTAAGCTTTAATAAAAATGCTTTTATTTGTAGAAAGACCTAGATAATCATTTGAAGCAAGATCTATAAGATTCTCATCAAAAATATCTCTGGTTCTAAAACGGTTGGATTTTTTAATAGATGCAAGTTCTTTAAGATACAAAAAATTCTCCATAAGTATTTATATATGATATCTAAAAAGTACTAAAAAAAAATTAAAAAATTAAATTTTAGGATTTGCTAGTTTATTGCTACGGTGTATTGGTATAATTTTTTTCTACTAATTTTAAATACAATTCAATAGAGATAAGGGGTGTTTTTGCGACCTTCACCTCTTACCTTTATTCTTATTAAATTGTAATATTTTCAATAAAGTCTATAGTTTCATCAGTGATTATGATTGCATCAATACAATAAGCAATATCTAATTTTTTAGTCTGAATATAATAATCAATACTTCTTTTTATTTTTGCTAATTTTGAATTTGTAAGATTGTTTATAGCTGTTTCATAATCAACCGCAGACTTTACTTCACAAAAATGATAAATAGAATTTTTTTTAGCAATAATATCTATTTCACCAAGTTTTTTTGCGTAAAAGTTTGTTTCAATTATTTCAAAATCTAAATCTTGCAAAAAAGAGATTGCTTTTTTTTCAGCAAAGTCTCCCTTTTCTCTACTCATATTTTTTACTCTTATTTCAACCACCACCAACAAATTGAAGAAGCTCAATTTTATCGTCATCTTTTGGAATAAAATTACTCCAATCATCTTTCTTTATTATATTCATATTAACAGCTGCTGCCATTACTTTGTTTTCAATTTGTAAATTTGTAATAATATCTTGTAACGAAAAAGAGTCATTAAATTCTTTTATATCACCATTAATTATAAGTTTCATTTTATACCTTTTGTATTTTTCATAAAGTTTGATTATACAAACAGTTAACTTATTTTCTTATGTTTAAAGTTTTAAATCTATCGCCCATTCCCGTTGGCTCAAGAAGAATCTTTACTTTTTGTGTCTGTTTTAAATAGGTAGTTTCATCGACATTCGATTTTAAAATTTCAAGTAAATCTAGAATTCCAAATTCAACTAAAGATTTTAATTGGGTGTTGAATTTGATATTAGAAATATTACAATGTAAAAAACAATCTTTTAAATAATTAAAATGAACATCATATGTAATATCTGAGTTTTTAAATAGATTTTTTAAAGATAGATTTTCTTCAAAAATAGGGTAAACGGAGTGTTTTTCATAAATTCTTGTACTAAAATCATTCCTTGGAAATCTATCTCCATAATCAAAAGTTAGGAATTCAAAATGAGTTATATTTTTACAAAGAGTACTTGCAAAATCTTTATATGAAAGTGTTACTTCACCTTTTGTAATAGAGTATTTTTTACAATGATTTATAATATTTTCATTGTTACAATCTACAAACTTTATCTGATGATTTGATACATATGCCTGTTGTAAAATACCTTTTTCATTTGTATAAACTAAATCACAAGGAAATGCATCAAAAATTTCATTTGCCAAAATATAAGCATTTTCTAGTTTTACTTCACTAATATCATTATAATGTGTTAGTTTTATGATATTACCAAAAGAATTAAAAAGATATTTTTTTTGTTGTTCTTGTAAATTTGGAAATCGTTCAACGATTGCGAAATTTAGAGTTTTAAGAAATTCTGGGTTCAAAGTATAAATAAATTGAATAACATCAGCCAATAAATATCCGTGATGAGCACCAATTTCTAAGATGGTTGTATTTTTTGGTAAAAAACCATCTTCTATGGAAGATATTATTTTTTTAGCTATTGAGCCACCAAAAAAAGATGAAGTTGAAACAGAAGTGAAAAAATCACCATCTTTTCCTATTTGTTTATAAGTTGAATAATAAGCATTTTCACCATAAAGCCAGTCATTAAAGTAGTCACTAAATTTTATCATAATAGGATTGTATCGAAGAAAAATTAAATAAAAGGAGTTAACCTTTTATTTAATCAGTTATTTACAAACATCAATAACTGATTGTTGATTTGGATATAAATAAACTTCAACTCTTCTATTTAATCCCATATTTGAATCACTATTATTTAAAGCAACAGGTTTGTTAAATGAACAACCTCTTGAAAATATTTGATTTTGAACACCTGTTGAATTGATGATATTCCCAACATTAGTAGCTCTTTTTTCTGAGAGATTTAGATTATATTCATACGAACCTCGACTATCTGTATGCCCCACAACTTGAACTAAAGTATTTGGATATTTTTGTAGAACAGAAGTGATTTTTGAGATTTTTGTTCCTGCACTATATGTAGGATTTGCTGAGTTTGTTTCAAACATCATATCATCTCTGAACATTATTTTTACGTAATTATCAGTATTTGAAACTATTAAATCCTGATTTGGATCAAGTGCAGCAGTTGGACTATTATTTACATTTGTATTTAGACTTTGTGCAACTTCTTTTGCTTGATTATCCATACTATAACCAATAGCACCGCCAACAGCAGCACCTGCAACTGCACCAATTACTTTGTTTCTTCCTTTATTTCCACCACCAATATTATTTCCTAAAACAATTCCTGCTAAGGCACCAATTGTTGTACCAATAATCGCATTTTGATTTTGGTCATATGTTTGATTTCCAGTTTTTTGTGCACATCCTGTTAACATAGTTGCAACAACAGCACTTGATAATATAGTTTTTAAATTAATTAATCTCATATTTAACCTTTTAGTTTTGATAATCAATTTTAACATATTAATTGTGTAAAAATAGTAAACTGTTTTAGTTACTTTATTGTAATAATTTTGTGTTATAATCAGAACAAGTTAAAAAGGAGAATCTATGGAAAAAAGAACAAAAATATTAGCAACTTTAGGCCCAGCAAGCCATAGTATAGAGATGATTGAAGGATTAATTAAAGCAGGTGCAAACATGTTTAGATTAAATTTTTCGCATGGAAGTCATGAGTATCATTTAGAGACATTAAATAATATTAGAACAGCTATGAAAAATACTAACACGACAGTTGGAATTTTACAAGATATTTCAGGACCAAAAGTAAGAATTGGTGATTTAAAAGAGCCATTTGAACTTTATAGAGATGATGTTATAACTTTTTTAAAAGATGAAATGATTGGATATAAAAAAGCAGATAAAGAGTATGTAGTTTCTATTAATTATCCAGATATTTTAGATAAAGTAAAAATTGATGAATATATATATTTATATGATGGAACTATTAGAGCAAAAGTTATTGAAACAGGCGCTATGGTAAAAGCAAAAATTGAAAATCATGGAATTTTATCTTCAAGAAAAGGGGTGAATTTTCCAAATACAGTAATTGATATTGATGTTATTACAAAAAAAGATGAAAAAGATATAGCTTGGGGAGTTGAAAACGAAGTTGATTATTTTGCTATTTCTTTTGTTCAAAATGCAAAAGATATGAGAATTGCTAGAAATCTTTTAAATGGTTATAAAGGAAAATTGATAGCAAAAATTGAAAAATTTGATGCTGTTGCAAATATTGATGAAATTATTGAAGCTAGTGATGGTTTGATGGTTGCAAGGGGAGATTTAGGAATAGAAGTGCCTTATTATGATGTTCCAACTATTCAAAAAATGCTTATTAAAAAAGCAAATTTAAAGGGAATACCAGTAATTACAGCAACTCAAATGCTTTTATCTATGACTCAAAATGAAAGAGCAACACGTGCTGAAATCTCAGATGTTGCAAATGCTGTTTTAGATGGAACAGATGTTGTAATGTTAAGTGAAGAGAGTGCAGTTGGAGAAGACCCAATAAATGTAGTTGATACAATGCACAATATTATTGCAAAAACTGAAGGAATTTACAACTTTGATAAACAATATAAATTCCCATATTTAGATGAATTTGATGTTATTCAAGCAACAGTAACTAAACTTGCTGATGATTTAAAAGCAACAGGTATTTTAGCACTTACAAGTTCTGGTAAATCTGCTCTTAAAATGTCAAGATATAGACCAAGAACTCCGATTTTTACTTTTACACACAAGAAAAAAGTTTTAAATTCACTTACTGCTGTTTGGGGAGTTCAACCAATTGGAATTATAAAAGAAGCTCAAGCTTCTAAAATGTTTCAAAAAATGCTTAAGTTGCTTGATGAAAAAGGATTATTAAATAAAAATGGAATATATGTAGCAACTGTGGGATATCCTGTTGGGATGCCAGGAAGTACAAATACTATTAAGATTTTAACGCCATCTGAAATGGAATATTATCTAAATTTTAAAGAGAAAAAGTCTAAATAATAAATAAAAAAGAGAGATTCTCTTTTTTATTTTTAAACAGATTAATAAAATTTATCGCTTAGGTTTAAATGCAGTAATAGTTATTTCAGGATAATTATTTTTGAACTTTTGCATAGTATTTTCTGCTTCTATTCTGTTTTTATATCTTCCTAATCTTACTACTTGATATTCATAATAAGGATGAATTCTCACATCTAAACCTTCATTTTTTAGTTTTTCAAACTCTTTTTGTGCAAGTTGTTTGTCTGCCGTGCATAAGAACTGTACACTATAAATCAATGATGAGCTATTTTGACATTTTTTAGTAGAGCATCCTTGAATGGCTTTTTTTTCAACATATTTTGTTACAACCTTAGGTTCTATATGTTTTTCAACAATAACAAGCTCTTTTTGAGCTATTGGCTTTTCTTTTGTTGGAACTTGATAAAAATCCTTATCTAAAAAAAGAGATTTTCTTAATTTATCAAATAAATATCTATAAATTAAATCATCTTGAACCACAATATAAGAGTTAAAAACAGCACTTCTATCGATAGCCGTGATACTAAATCTTACAGAAAAATTATTATCTTTAACTTCTTTTATAACTGATACGAGATTTAGCTCAGTGTTTTTTTTACTATTTTTAGCACTAATCACTCCTGCTTCTGTATCTATCATAGTTATAAAATAACCATCATCTAACAAAGAATCTACAATTGCATTGATTAGATTTTCTTTTGATGTATTTTCAAAGGTTCTTATTTGAACATCTCTTATTTGTAACGCTGATTCTTTGTTTATTATATTGTTTTCTGGGCTGATTTCTAGTGTTTTTACATTACTACATCCTGTAATAAAAAACATGAAAGTCATAGTAATAAACAGATTTTTTTTACTAAACATTGTCAAATCTTAGAACGAAGAGTACATATAAGAGAAGTTTTGTAATCTCTCATTTTCATCAAAATCTAAAATTATTGTTAGAGTTTTTTGCTCTGTTTTGTATTCATAGTCGTTTAAGGTTGTAAACAATGTTACCGCCCCTAAAGCTGCTACAGATAATAAAAAATTTGACTCACCAACACTTTTTAATGCAGCGTTAGTTGCAGCTAAAACTCCACCTGTAATAACAAAATCATTTGCGTTTAATCTTACAAAATTCAATCCACCGTTTGTTTTTGAGTGATAAGTACTAACTTTATCATAAACCCAAGTTGTTTTTCCTGTTTTATCTTTTGTAATAATATTTGGAGATCCAAGGGCTTTTATAACATCTGTTGAAAACATACCTTTTGAGATGTTTTGTTGAACTTTTCCTGCACTTAAATTAGTTTGAGAAACTTGCGGACCTTGAATATTTTGACATCCCGTGAAAATTACTAATGCACATAATGTACTTAAAAATAAAAATTTTGATTTAGACAAATTAAACTCCTAGACAAAAATAATAATTAATAAAAGATTATCTTTCTTATTAATTAGATAAAATAATTGTATTAAAGTGAAATGTCAAGAGAGTGTCAATTTATGTAAATAAATATTTTTTTATGTAATAACCTTCATCTAAACTATTTAAAATCAAATCTTTTGGAAGTTTTTTTCTTAATCTTTTCATTAGGCTTCTTATTGCATCGGAAGTCTTTACTTCTCCTTCATATACAAAGTTTTCAATTTGATCATAATTTATTTTAGAACCAAGATTATTTGCTAATAAATAAAGAAGATTCTTTTCATTTCTTGTTAATTCTATATTCTTATTATTAATTGTCAATTCTTTTCTTGAGAGATTAAAAATAATATTTTTATCTAAATATAAAAGTTTGCTTTTTTGCTCATATCTATTGATTTTTAAAACTAACTCTTCTAAATCAAAAGGCTTTTTTAGATAATCATCACATCCCAAATCATAAGCTTCTTTAATTAGGTTTATATTTATGTTTGCACTTATGATTATTACTTTTGTTCTAAAATTTGTATTTTTTATGATTTTTAAAAGTTCTAATCCTTTAATATTTGGAACATTTATATCTAAAATAAATAAATCATAATCATTAGAGAAATTATTAAATGCTACTTCCCCATCATAAAAATTATCAATAGTATGATTTTCTAATTCTATTATCTCTTTTATAGATTCATTTAAACTATAATCATCTTCAAGTAAAAATATTTTCATAAAGTTATTTTATATTTTAGATGTGTCAAGAGTGTGGCAATTGAATTTATACGCAAAAATATTGGTTTCATTTTCTAAAGAGGTAACATTTATATCAATATTGTATTTTTGACAAATGTCTTTTACAATACTAAGACCTAAGCCATGACCTCCAACACTATCATTTTCTCTTGAATATTTTTTAAAAATATTTTTTATGTCTTTTATTTTATTCCCCTTTGAATAAAATTCTAAAGAGTTGTTTCTTAGAATAATTCTTACAGTAGTTCCGATTTGACTATATTTTATGGCATTTGATAGATTATTATCAATCAAACGATTTAGTTCGATTTTACTCATTTCTACAAAAATATTTTTATGAATTAAAAGTTCTAATTTTCTGTTTTGAGAAAGAGCAATTAATTCAAAATATTTAACTCTATCTTCTAAGACCTCATTTAAATTTAGCTTTTCAATGATGTAAGATATTTGATTTCTTGTATGTAAAAAAGTCATATCTTCATAAGAATTTTCTAAAGTTCTTAATGCACCTTCGATTTTTTCAGAATATTTATCTTTTCCAAAAGTTTTATTTCTTAATTGTGAATTTAGATTTATAATTGAAAGAGGTGTTTTTATCTCATGAACAGAGTGCTCTATAAACTTATCTTTGTATTTTAAAAGTTTTTCATTATGTCTTATTGTATAGATTAAAAAAATTGTGATTAAGCCAATAATTGAAATTAAAACTATGGCAATATTTAGATTTAAAATATCATTTTCATACTCTTTTTCATCAAATACAATACTATAAATAATTTTTGCTTCATTAAAAATCGGACTTTGTTCGAGAAAATATAAACTTTTATAACTCTGTTTATCTTCTTGAATGTAAGAACTAATGATATTGTTTGTGCTTAAGGTATTTGCTAATTCTTTACCTTTTTTTATTCTATTATTTATATCTTCTAAAGTTGGTTTGTGTGATTTTAAAGATTTAAATATAAAATCTCCAACATAACCATCACTAAAAATAATGTAAGCGTTAGAGGTTTTTATGTTAGAAGTTGCATTGATTAAATTTTGCAAATTTTGCAAATCTTCATTTAACTCATCGTAAGTATAAGAAACTTGTAAAACTCTTTTATCATTTTTTGGTAAAAAAGAGTCACTATAACTAAAAAATTTCAAAGAGTACATTTCAAAAACAGGTGGAGAAATACCAATAATACCTCTTCTTTTATGCTCTTGTAACAACTCTTTTGCAAAACTTAAATCAAAGTTTAAATCAGCTAAAAAAGTTGTATTTTTGATGATTAGATTTTCATCTGTTATATAAATATTACTCAACTTTCGCACATAGATTCCAATAAATTCAAGAACTAAAGTTGATAA
>ERZ724515.25-NODE-25-length-36753-cov-20.985149_pt1 | contig 36753 bp, 34 predicted proteins | sample MGYA00376048_ERZ724515 | MGnify/ENA primary metagenome ERZ724515 (study PRJEB28724, sample SAMN07190885) | wastewater metagenome | isolation source: influent of sewage treatment plant in Hong Hong | place: Hong Kong | collected 2016-03-17 ... | reverse complement strand
ATATTTCTTGAAAGTTTTGTTTCTAAATCTTTGAATTGTTCTATTGAAAGTTCTATTGTTAGGTTTATTTGGGTTGAAAATTCTTTAGTTTTTATATGGATATTTTCTTGATTTATTAGATACTCTAGTTTTGAAAGTTCTGTATAATCACAAACCAAAGTTTTAGTTATTAGTTTTTGATACTCTTTGAATAAAGCTATTTTTATAACTTCATTTACACTATCTGCATAAGCCCGAACCAATCCACCAGTTCCTAGTTTTACTCCACCAAAATAACGTACAATGATAACTGCACTGTTTATAATTTGGGCTCCACTTAAAACAGCAAGTGAAGGTTTCCCACTTGTGCCTTTTGGTTCTCCATCATCACTACTATTTTCTACTATTTGTTCAAACTCGTTTAAATATCTATAAGCATAAACAAAGTGTCTAGCTTTTGGGTGTTCATCTCTTAGCTTAGCCATAACATCATCAAATATTTCAAAAGGAACCAAAAAAGCTATAAATTTTGATTTTTTCTCTTCAAAAGTACAGCTAAACTCTTTTTGAACAAACTTCATTTTCTCACTTTATATATCTTTTTTGCCGAATTATACTTTTAAGATATATTATTGTCAATTCTATTGATTTTTTTGTTCTTCTTGCTCATTTATTATAATATTTTTATTATTTTCTTCTACATTTATCATAATGGGTTCATCATTAGATAGTTCATTTATTATAGAATCAGACATCTTTTCAGAAGATTGTATTTCACCATCAAGGGTATCTCCTGATATTTTCAATTTTATATTGTAAGTACTATTTATATCTAATGCACCTAAAAAATAACTTGCTGTTTCTATTATTCTTTCATCATTTGTTGAATCTATAATTTTTATTGATAATTGATTTAAGTAAGGCAGATAATCTTCACTGATAGAAGTCGTAAATCCACTTATATTTGAATTTTCTTCTATTTCAGCAATAATTGGAACATATCTTGTAATATTTTTATTTTTGACTTCTATATCCACATTATTTACTAATTGAATATTATATCTTTTTGATGAATCTGTAGAACTAAATAAAATATTTCCTCTTTTTATAATCTGTTTTTCTTCATCAACTTTTTTTTCTTCAACTTCTACTTTTGTAACTTTTTCCTTTTCTTGTTTTGGTAATTCTTTTATCTCTTCTACTTTTTGTATTGTTGGTCTTGTAGGTTTTACCATTTCCATAACATATTCATCTTTTGGATAAAAATAATAAATCAAAAATCCAATTAATGCAATTAAAATAACAATAATTTTGATTTTCTTATCTTCTAAATTAGGCATAGTATGGCTCTTTTTTTGTTTGATTATAATTTTGTTGAAATAAATTATATCCATCAATTATTTGTTTATATTGATTCTTTACACTTATTGGTGCATTTACATAATCTTCTGTAAATGCACCTACCATTTTAGAAAGAAAATCTTCTATATTTATACTATTTATTTGTGCTTTTGTTAGATTTTCATGAGCATGTATATCATTATTTGATACTACAAAACTTGCATTTACTGGTTTTCCATAATAATAATCTTGAAGGTTTGTTTGTATTTCATCACTTACTGTAATTGACTCAATAGGATCTTTTATAGCTCTCAAAGTTTCATATACTGCTTTATTTAATTTATCATTATTACTTAGTTTTACGCTACAAAGCTGTGTACAAGCATCACTATATACCATTCCCTCATCAAATGAAAATACTTTCATACCTAAATCATTTATTCTTTGGTTTATCGCATCATAATTAGCTTTTGCTTCTTCATATGGAATTTCTTTTATTTGAGCAGGAGTATAATTACTATAATCAATTTTTGGAGTTGATTGAGAATAAGCACTATTTTTAACACTTTGTACTTCATTTATTACATTTAAATAAGATTCAAAAGAGACTGTTTTGTTTTCAGTATTTGTCTCATTGGTAGAGTTTACTTTATAACTATTTTGTATTATTTGATTATCTATTATTTGCATAATTTATCCTTTAAATAAAAACATAACAAATTTTATCATTTTTAAAGTTAAGGGGGAGGATAAAATAAAATTATTTTAACAAAAGGAAAAAATATGAAAAAAATAATTTTTATTTTATTTGGTTTAAGTCTGTTTTTTACAACTCTAAGTGCTGCTTGTTATGTAAAAAAAGTAGTCCCAGGAGATGGTCCTGCTTTAAAAGCATATTGTTGGGATATAGTCTCTGTATCATCTACTCAACAAGGCATAAATAATTTTGAAGATACTAAATATAAAACTTCAACTACCTTAGACCATGGTGAGCAAGAGATAAGAGTAAAAATTGATACCTATGGAAGAGTTAGTGATTATACAAAAGGTGAAATAAATGGTCAAGATATGGTTTTATTTCAAACTCAAAATATTATTAATGAATTTAATATATTAATTGGTACTAGATATTGGTATAAAAGAGTAAATAATACTTTGGCTAATGGAAATATATATGCTAGAGATAATTCTACAGGAATTAGACAAGACACATTGTATTTCAAATAAAAGGCATAGTTTAAAACTAAGCCTTTTTAAATAATAAATTTTTAGACTCTTAAACTTTTTTTTATTTAAATTTTGATTTTTTCTCTTCAAAAGTACAGCTAAACTCTTTTTGAACAAACTTCAACTATAATTTCTCCCATGAGATTAGATTTATACTTAACCACAAATTTCAATATTCAAAGCAGAAACAAAGCCCTTGAATTAATAAAATCAGATAAAGTTAGAATTGATGGCTCAATTATATCAAAACCCTCTTTTAATGTTGAACAAAATCATAAAATCGAGATTTTAGAAGAAGATTTTTATGTATCACGAGCTGCTTACAAACTAAAATATTTTTTACAAGAATTAAAGCATTTTGAGCTAAAAGATAAAAATACCCTTGATATTGGAAGTAGTACAGGCGGATTTACGCAAATTTTACTTGAAAATGAAGTTCTTAGAGTAACTTGTGTAGATGTAGGTTCAAATCAACTTCATGAAAGAATCAAGCACAATTCTAAAATCAATTTTTTCGAAAACATGGATATTAGAAACTTTCAAAGTGAAGAGAACTTTGAAATTGTAACTTGTGATGTCTCTTTTATCTCTATTTTAAACATTTTAGCTGATATAAATCGTTTAGCTTCAAAAGATATAATAATACTTTTTAAACCTCAATTTGAAGTTGGAACAAATGTAAAAAGAGATAAAAAAGGTGTAGTAAAAGATAAAAATGCCATTATAAAAGCAAGACAAAAATTCTTAGATTCAACGCTTGCATTAAGTTGGAATCTTAAATATTCAAGTATGAGTAAATTACAAGGAAAAGATGGAAATGAAGAAGAGTTCTTCTATTTTAGTAAATAAAAATATAGTAACTTCAATTGCAATTGGTGGTTTTGATGGTATGCACATAGCCCATCAAGAGCTTTTTAAAAATCTTGATGATAATGGTGCGATTGTATCAATTGAAACAGGATATGCAAACTTAACTCCAAAAAGATATAGACAAGAGTATAGTATTTATCCTATTTATTATTATAATTTAGAAAGTATCAAGCATCTTGAAGGAAACGAGTTTATAAAACTTTTAAAAGAAGAGTTTCCAAATTTGAAAAAAATAGTTGTTGGATTTGATTTTTGTTTTGGAAAAGATAGAAAATATTGTATCGAAAAATTAAAAGAGCTTTTTGAAGGAGAAGTGGTTGTTATTAATGAAGTAAAATTAGAAAATATCGCTGTTCATTCAAGAATTATTAGAGAATATTTAAAAGCTGGTAATATCCAAATAGCTAATAAACTTTTAGGAAAAGAGTATAAGATTTATGGTCATCAAATCAAAGGACAAGGACTTGGAGCAAAAAGTTTTGTTCCAACTATAAACCTAAAAGTAGAAGAGTTTTTACTTCCTAAAGAGGGTGTTTATATCACTAAAACAATATTGGATTTAAAGGAGTACAACTCTATTACTTTTTTAGGACATAGATTTACAACAGATGGTTCTTATGCCGTAGAAACACATATTCTTGATGAAAATATAGAAGAAAAAGATTATACAACACAGATAAAATTCTATAAAAAAATAAGAGATAATCAAAAATTTGATAGTTTTGAAGAGCTAAAAAAACAAATATTCAAAGATATAGAAACTACAAAAGATTACTTTATTAATGTTTATTAATAAGCATTTAGATAAAATATTAAGATGATAGATAAAGTATTTAATAAATCAATTACCAAACAGTTTGAATTTGATGAGGAAGTTGCATCAGTATTTGACGATATGTTAAACCGTTCAGTTCCTTTTTATAAAGAGATGCAAAGATTATCTATAAATTTTGCGTGTAATTTTTTAAATGAAAATGATAGAGTTTATGACTTAGGTTGTTCAACTGCTTCAACATTAATAGAATTAAGCAAACATTGTGAACATAAATTAAATTTAATAGGTATTGATAATTCAAGTGCTATGCTAAATCGTGCAGCTAAAAAAGCCAGAGCTTTTGGTGTAGATTTAGAACTCATTAATGCTGATTTACATGATGTAATTTATAATGATGCAAAACTTATTCTTTCAAATTATACTTTACAATTTATACGACCTTTGCAAAGAGAAAAATTAGTAAAAAAAATATATGATTCACTACAAGAAAAAGGTATTTTTATCTTTAGCGAAAAGGTAATTTCTTCAAATTCAACTTTAAATAAACAATCTATTGATGAATATTATGAATTTAAAAAAACTCAAGGTTATAGTGAATTTGAAATCTCTCAAAAACGAGAGGCTTTGGAAAATGTACTTATACCTTATACAGAAGAAGAAAATAAAAAAATGATTTTAGATGCTGGATTTACTCATTGTGAAACTATTTTTAAATGGGTAAATTTTGCAACATTTATAGCAATAAAATAAAGGAAATATGATGTTGAAAGTTGGAGATATAGCACCAAGTTTTTGTGCAGCAAATCAAGATGATGTAGAGATTTGCTCAAGAGATTTAGCAGGAAAATGGATAGTTTTATACTTTTATCCAAAAGATTTAACACCTGGTTGTACGACTGAAGCTTGTGATTTTACAGATAAACACTCTTTTTTTGATGATTTAGATGCTGTTGTTTTGGGAGTTAGTGCTGATGATACGGAAAAACACAGAAAATTTATTGATAAATATGATTTGACAATTACTCTTTTATCAGATGTTTCTAAAAAAATGTGTGAAGATTATGGTGTTTGGCAATTGAAAAAATTTATGGGTAAAGAGTTTATGGGAGTTGTTAGAAGTACATTTATTATAAATCCTGAAGGTGAAATTGCAGCTATTTGGGATAAAGTAAGTGTTAGAAAAACAAAAAGTGTAAAAGGTGAAAAAATAGAAATTTTACATGTGGATGAAGTAAGAAGTAAACTTCAAGAATTACAATCAAAAAATTAGGAAAAACTATGACAAAAATTTTTAGTAAACTTTTATTATTAGGTGCAGCTTCTTTATTTTCAACAAATTTAATTGCTCAAGAGACTGTATGTTATAAAAATGGTGTTGAAAGACCCTCAACTATTGAGACAATAGGTCTTGATGGTGAAGCTTGTAGAGGAAAATTAACTGTTGAAGATATGAAAATAAATGGTTGGGATATTTTAGATATTAAAATTACTCCTGTACAAAATAAGTTTAACTATACATATTATTTCTACAAAAATGAAAATTCTACTAAATCTTCAACTACTCAAGATAGTATTGTAAAAGCGAATTTTTCAATTAAGCCAATTGGTACAAAAGTTGAAAATATTGAAAATAATAGAACTACTATTAATCAAGGAAATTTAATTGTAGGTCAAACAGGAATAGTTGTACATATTTATGACAATGACAAAAGACAAATTGTAGCAAATGCAAAAGTAATTAGTTCAACTAATAATTCATCTGTTGTTGAGTTTTTTGAATTTGCAGATTTAAAGCAAGATGCTCTTCCTACTTCAATAAGAAAGGCTGAGAAAGGAGATGTTTTAGTATTGAATTATATGTATAATTCTTCTTTATTGATAGCTCCAACTTTGGATTCATTTCAAACAGTAAGAGAAAATTTTAAACTAAATAATTTCTTACATTCAGATATCTTTGCAGCAAAATTAAAAGTTGACAATAACCCATATCCAACAAAAGAAGATATTCAAAAGTTTGCTATACAGCAGAATCTAGGAACTATATTTTTTGTTTTAGATAATAAAATATTTATTGTTGATACTAAAACTTTTACAGTTTTACAAACTTATGTGTACGCTTATGAAAGTAATGAAAAACAAAAACCTTTTTATACAAGAGTTGAAGAAATTGAAGAATCTATTTTCGATTTTTCATTTTTCTCTGATAAAAAAAGTTTGAGTTATGATGATTATTATAAAAGAATTTTAGGAATAAAATAATGATTGATAAAAAACATTTAGATTATATTACTTCTATTGTTGGGCAAGAGAATATAAAAAGTGACAAAGCCCACTTAATCGCTTTTTGTTATGATGCAACAAGAACAAGATTTGAACCAGATGCCGTTGTTTTTCCAAGACATGAACAAGATATAAGTGATATTTTAAAATATTGTAATGAACATAGAATAATTATTGTACCAAGAGGTGCAGGTTCTGGATTTACAGGGGGTGCTTTACCTGCAAATGGTGGAATTATTTTAAGTCTTGAGAGACATATGAATAAACTTCTTGAAATTGATATGGAAAATATGGTTGGAGTTGTTCAACCAGGACTTATAAATATGCAATTTCAAAAAGCAGTTGAAGAAGTAGGACTTTTTTATCCGCCAGATCCAGCAAGTGAAGAGTATTCAACACTTGGTGGAAATGTAAGTGAAAACGCTGGAGGTATGAGAGCTGCAAAATATGGTATTACAAAAGATTATGTAATGGCTTTACGTGCCGTTTTACCAAATGGAGATATTATCGTTGCAGGTAAAAAAACTATAAAAGATGTTGCTGGATATAATACAGCAGGTATTTTAATAGCAAGTGAAGGAACATTAGCTGTTATTACTGAAATCACTTTAAAACTAATTCCAAAACCAAAATTTAAACAAACATATATGGGAGTTTTCCCTAGCGTTGATAGTGCGATGACAGCTGTATTTAAATCACTTGCAGCTGGAGCAAATCCTGTTGCGATGGAATTTTTAGATGCTTTAGTAATCAAGGCTTTAAGACAAAAATTTCCTCAAATAAGTTTACCTGAAAATGCTGGTGGAATTTTAATTGGAGATGTTGATGCAAGTAGTCAAGCAGAAATTGACTCTCAACTTCAAACTTTAAAAGATTCATTTCAGGCGTTTGGAGCAACTGAGTTTATTGTTGCACAAAATGAAGAAGAAGGAAAAAAACTTTGGTTTGCAAGACGAAATGCTAGTCCAGCTACTATGATTTTTGGAACAAAAAAACTAAATGAAGATATCTCAGTTCCAAGAAGTAAACTTCCTATTGCACTTGAAGGAATTTATAAAATTGGTGAAAAATATGGTTTCCAAGTTCCTTGTTTTGGACATGCAGGAGATGGAAATATACATGTTAATGTAATGGTAAAAGATAAAACAAATGCAAAAGAGATGGAAGATGGACACAAAGCAATTGAAGAGATTTTCCAATATGTAGTTGATTTAGGTGGAACTTTAAGTGGTGAACACGGAATTGGAACATCAAAAGCTCCATTTATGCATATTGCATTCACAGAAGCTGAAATGAATCTATTTAGAAGTATTAAAAAAGCATTTGACCCAAATAACATTTTAAATCCATTTAAAATGGGTTTATAAAATTTATGAAATAAAATGAATAATAATAGTGAAGAGAGTTTTTTTAAAAGAAGTATAAAGAAGATTGATTTATTTTTTAATGATGATACAACTTATTATGCTGCATCTTTGAGCTTCTTTACTATTTTTTCTATTCTTCCTATTATTGCTTTATTGATTGCAATTATCTCCTCTTTTTTAGAATTTGAGAATTATTTAGATATTTTTATAAACTATATTTTTGATTTGATAAATCCAACACATTCAACTGAAATAGTAGAAGCTTTGAAAAATTATGTTTCAAATTCAAGTAAACTAGGGTTTATTGGAATAATTTATATGTTGTTTGTATTTATTATGTTTATCAAAGATTATGAATATATTGTAAATAAAATTCATAAAGCAAAAAGAAAATCTATACAATTTTCCTTTATTTTTTATTCGATTTTTATGGCAATACTACCTTTGTTTTTTGCTTTTTCAAATATTATGATCTCTTTTTATGAAAATACTTTTTTTAAAGAATTACTTTCATATGGCTTTTCTTGGTTGATATTTTTTGCTTTATTCAAATTGACTGTAAATAAGCATATAGATAATAAAGCTGCTTTGATATCTTCATTTATTACTTTAATTGCTCTTTCAATTACAAAAAATCTATTTATTTATTATGTGATATACAATAAAACTTACACAACAATTTATGGTTCTTTAGCGACTTTATTATTTACATTTTTTTGGATTTACATATCTTGGATTATATTTTTATATGGTGTAAAAATATGTCATAAGCTAAATATGAAAGAGAGAATAAAATCAGAAGATTAAAAAAAGCGAAGGCTAAAAACACTTCGCTTTTTTAGTTATTTTTTTGTAAAAATACATTTTTTACAAAGTTTATTAGTAAATAAACCAAAATTTATTTAATGGCTTGGAACAATTACAAGTCGAGAAATTAACGTCATTAACACCTCCAAATTGTTTAGATAATGTAATTATAACATCTTTTTAAATTAAAACAAACTGAAATTATAAAAAATTATTTATTGTTTGAAAGATATTATAATTGTTGTTCCAATATTTTCTAAACTTTCTATTTTTATGTTCCCTTTATGAATATCTATGATTTTTTTTAAAATAGACATTCCTAGTCCTGTTCCCCCAGAATTTTTATTTCTACTTTTATCAGTTCTATAAAACTTCTCATAAATTTTTTCTTGTTCTTCTAAAGGGATTCCTATCCCAAAATCTTGAATAGAAATATTTAAGAATTCATCTTTTCTAAATATTTTTACAATCACTTTTGAATTTTTATGACTAAATTGAATAGCATTTTTTAAGGCATTTTTTAAGGCAATTTTTAAAAGATTAGCAAATCCTCTAAACTCCAAACTATCTTGGACTAATAATTCTATAGTTATATCATGCAATTTAGCAAAATTTTTTACTTCATTTATTGATTCATCAACTATTTCATCAAAATAAAAACTTTCTATTTTGTCAAGTTTTAACTCTTTTTCATTTTTAGCTAAAAATAGTAAATCATTTACTGTTTGTTCTATTATAAAAATTTCATTTAAAGAATTTTTTAAAACCTCTTTGTATTCGTATATATCTCTGTCTTTTCGTAAAGTTACCTCAAGTTCGCCTTTGATTATGGTTAGAGGAGTTTTTAATTCGTGTGAAGCATCTGAACTAAATTGAGAAATTCTTTCAAAAGAGTTTTCTAGTCTTGAAAGAAGGTTATTTACTTCATCAATTAATTGATTTATTTCATCTTTTGTATTTGTTGTTTTTAATCTTGCAGATAAATCATTTGCATTGATTTGTTTTAACTCATTCAAAATATTTTCAATTGGCAAAAAAGATTTATAAATCAAAAAATTCCCACCAATAATTCCGAAAATTAGAATTATTGGTAAAATAAAACTTAGAATATATAAAATATTTTCCAAAGTAGAATTAAGTATCTCTTTTGTTGTAGCAACTTCTATGATTACTTTTTTTTCATTATGGAAATTGATTTTAATCCTACTTACTAAGTAGTTATTTTGTTCTTCAAAATTAATAGTATTCTCTTCTAAAGATTTTAAATATTTATTATCATGTTCTATATTGTTTGGAAAATTTGCGGTTTGGATTATCTTTTCATGAGTAATATCATCTAAAATTCTAATATAAAGTGGTTCAAATTTATACTCTTTTTCTTCATCTAAAGAAGTAGCTAAAATTGCACTTTTTTCAAGTAAATCATCTGTAACATCAAGTATTATTACTTTCAGCGTTGCTTGAAGTTTATCAAGAGTTGATATTTCAAGAGCTTTGTATAAAGAAAAAGAAAAAATAGCAAGAATTACAACTTGAATTATAAAGCTATAAATTAGGAGTTTCTTTTTTATAGAAAGTTTAGTTTTCACTTATTTTAAATCCTATTCCTCTTATTGTTTTGATTAGTTTTTTATCGAAATTTTTATCTATTTTATTTCTTAATCTATAAATATACACATTTACAATATTGCTAATATTTGAATCTTCAAAAGAAGATAAAGCTTCATTTATAGTAGTTTCGCTTAAAACTCTATCTTTATTTTTTATTAGATATTCAAGTAAAGTAAACTCTTTTTGAGTTAATGTGATATTTTGGTTTGCACGAATAGCTGTTTTATTTAATAAATCAAGTTCTAAATCAGCGATATTTACTTTTGTTTGATTTGAATTTATTATTCTTAGTTGAACTCTTATTCTTGCTAATAACTCAGCAAATGAAAAAGGTTTTGCTAAATAATCATTTGCTCCATTGTCTAAACCTTTTATTTTATCTTCAATAGAGTCTTTAGCTGTTAACATGATAATTGGTGTTTGGATATTTGCTTTTCTTAAGCTTTTACAAACTTCCATTCCATCTTTTATTGGAAGCATAATATCAAGTAAAATCAAATCATACTCATTTACACTTGCAAGGTATAAACCTTCATCACCATTTGTTGAAGAATCAACTATATAGCACTCTTCTTCTAAACCTTTTTTTAAAAAGTTAATTATTTTTAGGTCATCTTCTATTATTAATATTTTCATAAAATCATTCTACACTTTTTGTTATTAATTTAAGAATTGTAATTTCGCTATTGGCTTTATATCTCAAATTTATCCCCCAAGTTCCTAAGCCTTTGTTTACATAAATAGCTGTATTCTTTTTGTAAAAAATTCCTGCTAAAAAAGGTTGAACAAGTCCTACAAAATAGTGAAAAGGATAAATTTGTCCGCCATGTGTATGTCCACATAGAAAAAGATTTGCCTTTGAATCAAGAGCAATTTTGTAATCTTTTGGTTGATGTGAGATAAAAATAGATGGTTCATTTAAAAGATAGTTTTTTATCTTTTCTTCTTCTCTTTTTATGCCAAAAAACTTTGAAAACCTATCAGGAAGACCAGCAATAAATATAGTTTCATTTTTATAAATAAATTCTTTGCAAGAATTATCCATAAAAATAAAATTAGAGAGTTCTTTTTTTAAATCTTGCAAACCATAAAAGAGGTCATGATTTCCACTTATGTAATATACTTTAAATTCTAAGGTATTTAAAATTTGAAGTTGTTTTTTTATAAATTTTACTTTTGTATCGATTATATCGCCAGTTATTACACAAAAATCAAAAACTAATTCATTACATAACTTTACAAGGTTTTGTACATTTTCAAGGCTTGTCTTTTTATTAATATGTAAATCGCTTAAATGCAAAATTTTTAAATCATTAAGTTTTGCACTTTTTACAGAAATATCAATTGTTTGAATATTAGAAAGAGTCATTTAAAAACCCCTTCTAATTCATATATAGATGATAAAAATTTGATATCTTTTACAAAACCATTTTTTATAAAATAAACGGTGATTTTATTTTCTTCTTCCATAAATTTTTTATTGTTTTCATCGTAAATCAGTAAAATATCGTATTTGTAATCTCTCATTTTTGGAATGGTAAACATTTTTACAATAATAGAAGGAACATATGAAATGTCATTTATAAAAATAGTATGACTTTTATCTAAAAAATCACTTTGTTTTGATGATAAAAAGTCATTTACAAGGTTTGAAGTTTGCTTTTGAAAAGTTACAATAATCGTAGAAATTTCACTAGTAATAGTATGAATTTTGTCAAACTGATTTGCTAGTGAAAAAGTACTTATTTTATCATCTATTTTTAAAGTAGCTGCATTTGCATAAAAACAAATTAGGGTTGATAAAATAAGTTTTCTTAACATCTATTTTACTTCATTTAATGAGATATTATAAGTAATGTCAATTTGATTTCTAACTGTTAAAAAGACCATTTTTGGTGGTTCTAAATTGAAATCTGTAAGGTTAAATGAAAAACCTCCATTTAATGAAATTTGATTGTTTTGTTGATTGATAATAATTTTTGCTTTAATGTTTTTTGTAACACCGTTTAATGTTAAAGCACCTTTTATCTCATAATCAGTTCCATTTTTTGTGATATCTTTAATATCAAAAGAGATAGTTTTGAATTTTTCTATTTGTAGTAATTCGTACATATGTTCATCTCTACTTTTTTTATCACTAATTAATGTTAATGTTTCAAAGTAGATTTTACCTTTGATTGATTCAATTGAAGTTTCCATTGTTAAATCAGCTTTTACATTTTTTGTGCTTGGATTTATTTCACTATCTCCAAAAACTTCCGTATGAGCTTTTATTTGAGCATTTTGTACTATTAAATTATTCGCAAAAGCACCTAATCCTAAAATTAATAGTAATACTATTTTAAACATATTTTATCTCCTTATTATTTGGTAAATACTCTTTGGTCATCACTGTAAAAATTCCAATTAAAAGAACAATTGGAACAAATAAAATCAAATTTGTTAAAGCTACAAAAAGCCCGCCACCTGAAGCCATCCAACCAATAGCAATCATGTAAAAAGTGATAGTTTTAAAATCTTTTTGTTTTATGGTTTGTAAAATTACAACATTGTAATAAGATATTACAAAGGGATAAACCAAGGATAAAACCTCTGCTTCTCTTAAAAAATAAAATAGATAAGAAAGTGCAAAAAGAGTTAAAATAAACAACTCTTTTTGGCTTTTTTCAAGTTTGAAATATAAAGCACAAATTACACCCATAACATGGAATATTGCAATTTCAAAAGTGAAACCATTTCTCCAAATAGAAATAGTCAAATCCCTTGAAAGTGTTTCAAAAAGTGCAGAATCTAAAAATACCCATAAAACCATAAATACCAAAGAGTGAGAAGTAAAATCTAACTCTTTTTGATTTTGATTTTCTAAAGGCAAAAATCTTGAACAGATTAATATAATAGTCGTAAGAATAACCGCAATAAAGTCTCTATTTGCAACTTCATAATTAAAAAGAGTAGTTCCTGTTACATAAGAGATACTAAGAGCAAGACCTAGTTCTAATGCTGTCGTTTTTTTTATTTCATTTATTATAAGTGGAGCCATAGAACCAACCGCAAGACCTAAGATAAATAGAGTTAGCATATTGAAATTTGGATATAAAAAACTCATAATTAATTGAATAGTTAAAAATAAAGAGATTTTATTTTTGTTATCTATTTTTATATATGAAACTAAAAAAGAACCAATAACGCCTCCAATTGGAAGTGGTGCTATTAAAAATAAATTTGAAGAAAAGTATTCAACAACTCCCGTTTGAGCAATAAGTAAATAATAACAAAGCTCACAAGCAATAAAAAGTATTAAAATTAATCTTTGCATAAAAACTCCTTTTGATAAAAATAAACTAAATAAACAAATACAAAGCTCAAGTCAAATAAACAAATAGCTAAGGCTTCAAACCCTAGTTTTCCATTTGCAAAAAGAGCGAAAAAAACTGAACTAGCAAATACTCTAATAATCACTGTTAAGTTCATTAAAAGCACTTGGCTTGAGGGATTTTTTAAAGCCATATAATGAATGATTCCAGTAAGGCTTACAAAAGCAAAAACCACATATTCATAAACTCCACTAAAACTAAATCCAAGAAGTGGATAAATAAAACTAGCAAGAAGTATTAAAAATACTCCTCCTAAACCATCACTTAAAATTCCAGCGATGTTATAAAGTTCTATTTTTGAGTAAGTTGTTTTCATTTTTATAAAAGCAAAAATGAAAACTAAAGCAAAAAATCCAAAAGCAGTTCTAAATGTCCATAAAACTTCACTTGAAATATTTAAAAATCCAGCTTGAACAAATCCTGAGATACTTAAAACCGTAAATATTCCTAAAAGTGCAAACAAATAACTATTTAAATAAATAGCTTTTTGAAGCTCTTTTATACTATTTATAAACATAGCAATAACCATAAAAAATACAGATATTCCCATTGCCACATGCGCATGGGCAACGATTAAATCGTTTCTATGAAATACCCATCTAATTTGGGGAATAAATAAAATATTTCCCTCTACATCAACAAATAAAAAAGCCAATATAGAAATCAATAAAGCTTTTTTCGCAAGGGGTTGAATATTGCTATCTTTAAACCATCTATATAAAAGTGGAACATATAAAAGTGTTAAATATTGAGCAACCCACTCTTGATTGTAAGTTAGTGGTTCAAAAAATATTCTGTATAAAACAGTTCCAAAATAAAAAATAGTTGGAATAATCCATAAAATATTCCATCTAGCTTTAAATTCACCATTATTTAATAGTTTGATGATTAGATAATAAATAGGAATTAAAGCCAAACTCATTCCTAAAGTGTTATCTCCATGAGGACCTGTAACTGTACTTTCAACTTGTCCGATAATTGGATTCATTAAAATTAAAAGTGTAACAGGAGCTATTATTACAACCCTTAAACACACTTTTATCCATAAAGGTAAAATTGTATAAAGTCTAATAAATTTGTATAAAGCTATGATATAAAAAACTCCAGCTAAGGCTAATAAAAAGTTTAATTCATAAGCAAAATCATAAAAAGCCAAACCTCTGTTTTTCCCTAAAAGTAAACTTACAACCATAAAAACTAAAAAGATATACCAAAAAATAGTATAAAGATTTAAATATCTAAGACCCTCTTTATCAAAACCAAGTTCCTTATTTATAAGTAAAAAAGGCAAATATGAAAGCATCAAGGGAATAAATCCATAAAGCATCAAAGAAATATGAATAGCTCTCATATTTGCTGGATTTAAAGTTTCAGAATTTATACTAAAACCTAAAAGATTTATTGAATAAACGATTCCAAAAAACAGCCCAAGTGCAAAAAATGCAATAGATATTTTGAAGTTTTTGTTTATGAAATTATTAAAATTATTCAATTTTTCCATCCTTTACTTCATAAATTTTATTTGCTAATAAAGCCAAACTTTTATCGTGAGTTGCTACGATAATTGTTGTTCCAATATTTGCCAAAGTTTTAAATAACTCAAATACATTTAAAGAGTTTTTTGAATCCAAATTTCCAGTTGGTTCATCTGCAAAAATGATTTTTGGATTATTTATCAAAGCTCTAGCAATGGCAACTCTTTGTCTTTGACCTCCTGAAATTTCATTTGGATATTTGTCTATTAGATTTTGTATTCCTAAAAGTTTTAATAAATCAAAAATCTCCTCTTTTGAAGCCTTTTCATTTGCAAGATTTATATTTTCTTTTACACTTAAATAATTGATTAAATAGTGGAATTGAAAAATAAAACCAATATTGTTTTTTCTAAAATCATCTATATTTTTTATATCTTTATAGTTTGTGTTTTCATAAATAATATCACCACTAGTTGGTTTTAAAAGCGTTGATAAAACAGATAAAAGCGTAGATTTTCCACTTCCACTTTCTCCAATTATTGCTATAAATTCACCACTTTTTATCTCTAGGTTTATATTTTCTAATGCTAAATCTTTATTATAATAGTGAGTTAAATTTGTTACTTTAATCATATTTTATTTCCTTGAATTAAAAGAACTGGGTCTGTAAATGCAGCGTTTAAAGCTGGAATTATTGAGCCAAAAATAGCCATAAAAATTGAAGTTATAAAAATATAAAAAGCTAACTCACTTGATATTTCTCCATTTACATAACCTTGCAAACTTGAGATATTTTTTATAGAAAACAGAACAATTTGAGAAATAAAAAATGCACTAAAAAAGCTAAAAAATCCCAAAATAAAACTCTCTGTCATAATTGAATAAATGATTTTTGAAGTACTTATTCCTAAAGCTTTTTTAATTCCAAATTCGCTTTTTCGCTGATTTATCGTAATACTCATTAAACTTACAATTCCTAATAGCCCAAGTGAAAAAGCAATAAATGAAATAACATTTGACGAGGTTTTTATGATTTTAAATTGATTATAGTTATCTACAAAATTTTGAGTTGATTTAACATCAATTTCATTTGATAAGTTTTTTATATTTTCAATGATTTCATTGCTATTTGAATCAATAGTTGTATTCACTAAAATCATAGAAGCTGATTTATTAAAAATCTCTCCAGCATCACTAATATTCAAAACAACTCCGCCATTTTCAAAACCAATTTCACTTTTAAAAATTCCAGAGATTTTAAAAGTTTTATTAGCTATTTGAATTTCATTTTTATTTAATAATTGCTCATAAATAGATTTTCCAACAATTACTTCATTTTTATTTGGATAATTTCCAGAGATTAATTCATAATTTTTAAATCTATTAGAACTTGCCCCATAAACAGCAACTATTGGAAGTTTTTCAACGGGACTTGCTCCAACGATTAAGGCAGTTGATTCAAGTACTCCTTTTATGTTATTAATTTGTTCTATTAAATTTATATTTACATTTGAAAAAAATGTATCAGAAATTTTTGCTTGAGTGATTATAATATCGCCATCACTTTTAAGCATTGAAGAGTACATCGTGATTATTCCATTTGAAATTGAACTAATTAAAAAAATAGAAACAATTGAAAATACTAAACTTAAATAAATGAGTGTAGTTTTTAGTTTGTTTGCCATCAAGGCTTTTATTGCATAAAAAATCAATACTTTTCCTTTATTATTTTGAAGAATTTTAGGCTTTGAATATGAATATTTAATGAATTAAATATGAACTTTTGTTCATAATTTGATTTTAGTAGTAATAAAATAATAAAATATCTTTTAAACTTATATTTGGTATAATTTATTTTATTATTAAAAGGAAGTTATTTAAATATGAAAAAATTAAGTGTGTTAGCCTTGTCATTTTTAACAGCAGGATTTTTAGTTGGTTGTGGTGGTGGAGGTAGCTCTTCTGATGGAACATCAACTAATTCAGGTGCTTCAGGTGGCTTAAGTGGAGAATCTGTTACTTCAACAGATGTAACAGTTGAAAGAGGTGCTGTATATAATTCAGTGGTTACAGATGCAAATGGACAAATAGCGATTCAAAAAGATGGGCAAAATGTTTATACATTTGCAATAACACCTGTTTATCCAATCACTGTAACAGGTGGAGTTGTAGATGTGGATGGAAATGGAATAGATGAGGGTGATATAGAGCTTTTTACACCTTTAACTTCTTATTCAAATATTATATCTCCAATAACTGATTATTTAGGTGATACAACAAGTGATAGTGGAAAAATAAAACTTGCAAAATTAAAAGAGATTAGTGGTGCAACTGATGATGAGTTGTTAAAAAAAGCTCCATCAGTTGTAGGAAAAAGTGAATTATTAGCTTTGACAAATGCAATATTTAGTATAAAAAATGATGATGATTCAACAAATGATGATTTTATAAGTAGTTATAATAATTCAGCATTTAAAACAAAATTTGAGGATTTAAAACTTTTATCAGCAGGATATTCAGATAAAAAAGAGATGGCAAAAGCTTTGGAAGAAAAAGTTGTGGATGATTTGCAAATTACTAAATTAAGTTCAGATGAGGCACAAAAGAATAAAGCAGAAACGAGGACAACTGTTGAGAAGCTAAAGTTTAGTGATATTGGAAGAATGGTTAGTTTTGAACAAAATGATTATTATAGTGATGGTCCTATTGATAATGACAAATCATATCAGTTTAAATATAACAATGGAAAATATGAATGGGTATTAGATGAAAATAATAATTCATCATCTTTTGAACTTAAAAAAGATGAAACAAATTCATATAAAGCATATCTTACAAATCTAAAAACAAATGAACAATGGAGTGAAACTATAGTTTCAACTAAAAAAATAGATAGTTTAAATGGAGCTAGTTATACTGATTTATATAAAACTACAGTTCAATATGAGTTGATAAAAGAAGGAAATCAACTTGATTGGTATAGAGTTTCCTTTGTTAATCCAAGTGCTACAACAAAGAATAATGAAAAAATAGTAATAGTAGATATTGATAGCTTTATAAAAGTTTATACAAGATTAGATGTACCAATTGTACCAATAAGTTTTTATATAAATGATAAAGTTATTTATTTTAATGAAGATGGAACATTAGTAAATGGCGAATTGAAAAAAGTAAATAACGGGTTAGAATGGTTAAGAGCAACAAAAGTTGTAGGAAGTTGGAAAAAAGATGGAGATCAAATAATAGCAACTTCAGGAAATAAAACAAGATATTTTAGAGTGGTTTTAGATAATGGAAACTATTACATAGAAGATGCTTCTTTATTTAAACTAGTAACTAAATATAGCTCAGCATTTTATACAGGAAAAGACTTAGATTTATTGGTATCAAATATTAAATCATCTCCTATCTTAAATTTTATCAACAGGGCTTTAGCTTATATAAAACAAATAAAAGTTGATTATATATTTAATATTTACAATGATGATTTACCTGTTACATACTCTTTAAGTGGTGAAGATGCTAATAAATTTAATATTGATTCAACAACGGGAACGATAACTTTTAAACAAGTACCTGATTATGAAACAAGTAAAAAGACATATACTGTTTATGTTGTTGCAACAAACAGTAAAAATCAAATGGATAAAGGAAAAATTGAGATAAAACTTATTAGTGAACCAAAATTTAAATATTCTCATAATTACATCACTCATTATGAGGGTAGAATTACTCTCGATGTTGAAACTACAGTTATGAATCCTATAGATGTAATATATTCATTGGATGGAGAAGATGCAGAGTATTTTAATATAGATTCTAAAACTGGTAAAATAACATTCAAATTAGAACCAGATTATGAATCTGGAAAGATTTTATATAATTTTTATGTTGTTGCTTCTAATAAAAGTAGTGAATCGTCAAAAATAAGAGTTAGAGTAGAAATTAAAGATTTAGCTGGATATTAATTTAAGAATAAAGAAACAATAATTATTGTTTCTTTACTACTACCTTTTTTATTTGAGTATTATTTTTTAATATAAAAAAATCAACCTATTTTGGCTATCATTCCAAAAATTTTTAAAAGTGAAAGAAATGAAAAAAGATTTAATAAAAATAATAAAAAAAGCAGGTGAAATTCTCAAAGAAGGATTTTATTCAAATAAAGAAGTGAATTTTAAAGCAAAAAAGGATTTAGTAACTCAATTTGATGTAGCCGTGGAAGATTTTTTAAAAGAAAAGTTTTCAAAAAAGTTCAAAGAGTTTAATATAATTGCTGAAGAATCGGATAATCTAGATATAGAATTTAATAATTCAATAATAATAGACCCTATAGATGGAACAACAAACTTTGTAAATGGAGTTCCTCATACAGCTATTTCAGTTGGAGTTTATAAAAATAAAAAGCCATATTTAGCGATAGTTTATAATCCAATTTTAGATGAATTATACACAGCAAAAATAGGGAAGGGTGCCTTTTTAAATGGTAAAGAGCTAAAAGTAAGTAATGAAAATATATTTCAAAAAGCACTTCTAGCAACAGGTTTTCCATATACAAGTGGAACAAATGAGGATGATTTAAATGATGTTCTAAAAAAAATCAAAGATATTTTACCTCTTTGTCAAGATTTAAGAAGATTAGGCTCAGCTTCTCTTGATTTATGTTATGTTGCAAGAGGAACATTTGATGGATATTATGAAATGAACCTAAAACCTTGGGATGTTAGTGCTGGAGTTTTGATATTAACAGAAGCAGGTGGAAAAGTTAGCAATATAAATGGAACAGAATATAATTTATTTACAGATAAATATCTTGTTGCATCAAATGGTAAAATTCATGATGAATTTATAAAAAATTTAAATTTATAAAATAATAAAAAAAATTAGAAAAGGGCTTATTTAGTAATTATTAAATATAATGAAGTACTTTAAAATTTGAAAAAAGGTTTTTAAAATGTGTGGAATAGTTGGATATATTGGTAAAAAAGAGACTACAAAAATTTTATTAGATGGTTTAAAAGAGTTAGAATATAGAGGTTATGATAGTGCAGGAATTGCTGTATTAAAAGATGATAAAATTGATGTATTTAAGGCTTTAGGAAAACTTGTAAACCTTGAAGAAAAAGTAAATACAACTGCTTCAACTGGATATGAACTAGGAATTGGACACACAAGATGGGCAACACATGGAAAACCAACAGAATTAAATGCACATCCACATTTAGGAGAGTACTCTTATGTTGTTCATAATGGTATTATTGAAAACTATAAAGAGTTAAAAGAAGAGTTAATTTCAAAAGGGCATAAGTTTGTATCTCAAACAGATACAGAAGTAATTGTACATCTTTTTGAAAATTTTTATAATCAAGAAAATGATACAAAAAAAGCTTTTCAAAGTACTATTGCCAGACTTGAAGGTGCTTTTTCTATTTTATTAATAACAAAAGCAGACCCATCAAAAGTATTTTTCTTTAAACACGGAAGTCCTTTGATTGTAGCACGAGGAAATGAAAAAGAGGAAGTTTTGTTTGCTTCTTCTGATGCTCCTTTAATAGGTTTAGCTTCTGATGTTGTATATTTAGAAGATGGAGTTGGTGGAATTGCTAGTGCAGATTCTCTTGAGTTTTTCAACGATAATTACTCTTGGTCAACACTTCCCACATCTAAACAATTTGCTCAAAAAGATGGATATAGATTTTTTATGGAAAAAGAGATTTATGAGCAAAGTAGCGTTGTAAGTGATTGTATGCTAGGAAGAATCAAAGATGAAGAGATTTTATTTGATGAAATAGATTCTTCAATTATTGATGGAATCACTGAAATAAAAATTTGTGCTTGTGGAACTTCATATCATGCAGGACTTACTTCATCTTATTTATTTGAAAGATTAGCAAAAGTTAAATGTAATGTTGAAATAGCAAGTGAATTTAGATATAAAGAACCACTTTTAACAAAAGATACATTATTTATAGTAATTTCTCAAAGTGGAGAAACTGCTGATACTTTAGAAGCTTTAAAAATGGCAAAAGCAGCAGGTCTTAAAACACTTGTTGTTTGCAACGTAGATAACTCTTCTATGACAAGAGTTGCAGATGCTACGATTTTGACACGAGCTGGAATTGAAAAAGGTGTTGCTTCAACAAAAGCTTTTTCGACTCAAACAGTAGTTCTTTGGATGCTAGCTTTATATTTTGCAAAAGCAAAAAAAGTAATTTCAAGTGAAACAATGCAAAAAGAACTTCATACATTAAGAGAAGTTCCAAAATCACTTTGTATTAATGATAAAATTCATGAAAAAACAAAAAGATTATCAAAAAGATATTTGCATGGACATGGATTTTTCTTTATCGGTAGAGATTTATTTTATCCTTTAGCATTAGAAGGAGCTTTGAAATTAAAAGAGATTTCATATTTACACGCAGAAGGTTATCCAGCAGGCGAGATGAAACATGGACCAATTGCTTTAGCAGACCCTGAACTATTTACAATAGCACTAATGCCACAAAATTTACTTTATGATAAAATCAAATCAAATGTAGAAGAGTTGAGTGCAAGAGATAGTACAATTTGTGCAATATCTCCACTTGATTTTGATTTAGCAGATGATTTTGTAAAAATAAATAAAACAGACCATTATATGTTAGAGTTTTTTGAAATGTTAATAGTTTTACAACTTTTATCAATGGAAATTTCAATTAGACTTGGAAATGATGTTGATATGCCAAGAAACTTAGCAAAATCTGTTACTGTGGAATAATGAAAAAATACTTTTCATATGTTTTACTTTTAGCTTTATGTTATTTGTTATACATAAATGAAGATTCAAAATATATCGTTGCTGGAGTTGGAATTTTCATAATTGGAATGTATTTTATGGAAGATGGATTTAAGTTTTTTAGTGGAGGAATCCTTGAAAAACTTATTTCTAAAAGCACAAATACAACCTTTAAATCTATTAATTTAGGAATCTTTGCAACAGCAATTTTACAAAGTTCTTCTTTAGTTTCTATTATTGTAATCTCTTTTTTATCAGCAAAAATCATTTCATTATCAGGTGCTTTAGGTGTTGTTTTTGGTTCAGCTGTTGGAACAACTGCAACGACTTGGATAGTTTCAACTTTAGGTTTAAAAATTGATATAGCTGCTTTTGCTCTGCCTATGATTATTTTTGGAGTAATTTTTAGATTTTATAAAAATAAAAATCTTCAAGGAGTAGGAAATATTCTTCTTGGTTTAGGATTCGTATTTTTAGGTATTGGTTATATGAAAAATGGTTTTGAAGATTTAAAACAAGGAATAAATTTAGCTCAATTTGCGATGGATGGTTATCTTGGAATTTTTGTATATGCTTTGATTGGAATGATTGTAACAATAATAATTCAATCAAGTAGTGCAACTTTAGCACTTACAATAACAGCACTTGCTTCGGGACAAATTATATATATCAATGCTTTAGCAATTGCAGTAGGTGCAAATATAGGTACAGCAACAACTGCTGCAATGGGGGCAATGGTTTCAAATGCAAATAGTAAAAGAATGGCTGTTGGATTGTTTATATTTAAAGGAATAACAGCCGTTATTACTTTGATTTTTATATATTTTATAATTGATTTTGTAGATTATCTAGCAAATATTTTGGGAATTTCTTCTGATGATTGGGCGATGAAATTAGCGGTTTTTCATACATTTTTTAACTTAGTTGGTTTAATTATATTTTCATTTTTTATTCCTAAATTAGTAGTTTTTCTAAAAAAACTTTTTATAGAAGACAAAAATACATATATTCAAAAACCTAAATATATAGATTTAGAAATATTAACAGTTCCTTTTGTTGCTCTTAAAGCAACAAGAAAAGAGACTATTCACCTATATGATAATGCAAGCGAAGTTTTAAGTCATGCAATAATGCTTCATCGGCATAGATATTTGGGGAAAAATGATATTGCTTATATTGTAAAAGAGTCAACAGATATTATAGAATTAAATATAGATGAATTTTATCAAACAAGAATTAAATCTTTGTATAGCGATATTATAGATTATTCTACACATTTTATTTCAAATTTAGATGCCCAAAAACAAAGATATTTATATGGATTAAGAACGGCTTGTAGAGATATAGCAGAAGCTGTTAAGAATACAAAAGAGTTGCAACAAAATATAAGTAAGTATCTATTAAGTGATAATGAATATATAAAAAATGAATATAATTATATAAGAGAAGCAATTGCTAAAACAATAAATACTATTAATGAGATAAAAAATAGTAAAGATGAATTAGATGTTTTATCAAAATCAGAACTTTTAAAAGAGTATTTGATAAGCTTAGATGTTATTGCAACTGGACGAATTGATGTTTTGATTAGAGAAAAAAGAATAGATAAAAAAATGGCAACAACACTGTTAAATGATAGTTCTCATGCTTATAATGTAATCAATAAGTTGATAAATGTTGCTAAAGTATTGTGGATTGAAGATTTAACTATTAAACAATTAGGAGAAGATTATGAGGCTCTTAAAAATTCTTGAGAAAGCAAAAAAATATTTGTTATCAATTGATGAAAAAGAAGATGTTGAACAAAAAAAAATAGAAAAATTAAAAGATAAAATTGAAGATAAAGTTTCTAAATTAGAAAAAAAAATAAGAGATACAAAAAATCAAGAAGAAAAAATTAAACTAAAAGAAGAGAAGGAATTACTTAAAAAATTTAAAAAACAATTAAAAGAAAAAAGTAAATAACAGCAATTTTTAGTTAATATAATAAACTTTTTGTCTTTATGACAAATTGAATTCTTTAAATTCTTATTTTAAATTTCTTACAAATTATAGAAAACAAAAATGGAAAACAAAAGATGGAAAACAACTCAAGATTATTCTTGTGGAAAACAAAGGATGGAAAACAAAAATGGAAAAACAAAAACAATATTTATTTACAAGTGAAGTTGTAAGCCCTGGGCACCCTGATAAATGTGCTGATATTATAGCAGACTCAATAGTTGACAGATTAATCATAGCAGATAAAGATAGTAGAGTTGCAAGTGAAGTATTTGTAGCTGGAAAACATGTTGTAATTGGTGGTGAAGTAAAATCATCAGCTCAATTATCAAATAAAGATTATGAAAAAATAGTTTTAGATGCCTTAGCAAAAATCGGATATGATGGAAAGTCAGCTTTTACGAAAGAACAATGCCTTCACCCTGATGAGGTAAAAGTTCAAGTTTTATTAAATCAACAAAGCCCCGATATCAATCAAGGTGTTGACCAAGTTGATGGTGAAATAGGAGCAGGAGATCAAGGAATTATGTTTGGTTTTGCTTCAAGTGAAACAGCTGATTTTATGCCAGCTGCTATTACATATGCTCGAATGTTATGTGATAAAGTTTATAATTACGCTTTAAAACATAATCAAAAATTGGGAGTTGATATTAAGACTCAGGTTACTGTTGATTATGGAACAAAAGAGAATTTTGAAAATTGTAAACCTCAAAAAATTCATACAATTGTGGTTAGTGCTCCTTCTGTTGAAGCTATGCCTATTGAAGAAGTTAGAGCCTTAATTCAAGGTTTAATTGATGATGCTGGACTTCCTACAAGTATGTATGACAAAAAATCGACAATTATTCATATAAATCCAACAGGAAGATACGTAAATCACTCATCTTTGCATGATAGTGGATTAACAGGAAGAAAGTTAATTGTAGATTCATTTGGAGGATACGCACCAATTGGTGGTGGGGCTCAAAGTTCAAAAGATTATACAAAAGTTGATAGAAGTGGACTTTATGCAGCACGTTGGATTGCAAAACATATTGTGGCTTCAGGTTTAGCAAAAAAAGCAATAGTTCAAATCTCTTATGCAATTGGAGTTGCCCGTCCTACTTCAGTTTCTGTTGATACAATGGGTTCTTATACAAAATTTGATGATGATAAACTTTCACAATTTGTAATGGATACTTTCCCATTAACTCCAAGATGGATTACGCAAAAATTTGCTTTAGATAAACCAAGTGAAACAACGTTTCTTTATGCAGATGTTGCTGCACGTGGGCAAGTTGGTCAAAGTGATTATCCTTGGGAAAAATTGGATGAACTTGATAAATTTGAAAATATTCAAAACTAAAAAGAAGGATTATTATGGATTTAAGAAACCTATTTAGCAAAATATCTTTTGATAGTAAATCAAAAGAACAACCAACAAAAAAAGATGCTCCAAGTCATTGGATTAAATGTCCTGAATGTAATGCCTTGATGTTTTTTAAAGAGGTAGAAGCTCAAGATAATATTTGTCCAAAATGTAACTTTCACATGAGAATTGGTGCAAAAAGAAGAATTGAGATTCTAACTGATAAAGATAGTTTTGTTGAATATGATGTTGAGTTAAAACCGAATGACCCTTTGAAATTTGTTGATAAAACTTCTTATAAAAAAAGAGTGGAAGAAGCACTTAAAAATACTGGACGTACATCTTCTGTTGTAAGTGGTGAAGCAAAAATAAATGAAATACCAGTTCAGTTAGTGGTTTTTGATTTTGCATATATGGGAGGAAGTTTAGGTTCAGTTGAGGGTGAAAAAATTGTACGTGCTGTTAATAGGGCTATCCAAAAACATCAAGGTTTGATAATTGTATCAGCTTCAGGGGGTGCAAGAATGCAAGAATCAACATTTGCTTTAATGCAAATGGCAAAAACTTCAGCAGCACTAAAAAAACTTGACCATGCAAAACTTCCATATATTTCTATTTTAACAGACCCAACGATGGGTGGAGTTTCTGCTTCTTTTGCCTTTTTAGGTGATATTATTATGGCAGAACCAGGTGCTTTAATTGGATTTGCGGGACAAAGAGTTATTAAACAAACTATTGGTGCTGATTTACCAGAAGGTTTTCAAAGAGCCGAATTTTTACTTGAAAAAGGCTCGATTGATATGGTTGTAAATAGATCTTCTATGAAACAAACTTTAACGCATTTATTGACAATGTTTCAAAAAGAAAAAATTAGTTAATTCTTGATGTTATCAAATTTTGAAAAAGCTTTGGGTTTTAAACTTGAAGCTTCTAATTTATTATATGTTTTGTGTGATTATGAAACACTAGTTAAAAAAAATATCTCTTTAGAAAAATTTGTAAATTTATGTCAAAAAAAAGATGTAAAGATAGTTCAGTATAGAGATAAAATTTCATCTTTACAAGAGCAAAAAAACAATCTTTTATATCTAAAATCAAAGCTTAATATTCCAATAATAATAAATGATAAAGTAGAATTAATCGAATTTTCCGATGGTTTACATATAGGGCAAGAAGATTTAGACAAAATTCATAAAGATAAAAAACTAGCAATAAAACTTCTTAGATTAAAAATTAAAGATAAACTTTTGGGACTTTCAACTCATAATGAAATTGAAATTTTAGAGGCTAATGAATTAGCAATAGATATGATAGGACTAGGAGCTTATAAAAATACAAATACAAAAGATGTAAATACAATTTTAGGTTCTAAAATTTCATATTTAGCAAAAATATCAAAACATCCAGTTTGTGCAATTGGTGGGGTTAAAATTGAAGATATTATAGAAAATATTAGATTTAACGTAGTAGGAAGTGGATTTTATGAAGATTAATATTTATGCGATAATTAAACCTTCAAAAGATGAATTTGATATTTTGATAAAGGAGTTTATAAAAATGTCTTCAAAATATGCAAAGGTTGAAGTTTTTTATATTTTTAATAAAAACATTGCAAAAGCTCAAACAATTGGAGAAAAAGAAGCCCAACAGTCATATAGTGAAACCTATGAACCCTTATTAAAAGGTTATAATATCGCTTTAGATGTGCTTGGTAGAAAAGTAGATACTTATGCTTTTTCATCATTGATTGAAGATAAAAATGAAATTAATTTTTTTATCGGTGGAGCTTATGGTTTTCAAAGAGAATTTTTAACTAAGTGTGATGTAACGATTTCTTTAAGCGATATGACAATGGCTCATAAAGTTGCAAATATTGTTTTAACTGAACAGATTTTTAGAGCTTTGAGTATTCAAAACAATCATCCATATCATAAGTAATTTATTATATTTTTTGTATAATGAAAAGATAAATAAAAGCCAGTTTAATAAAGGAAAGAAGATGGGTCTTAAGAAGTATGTGATTTTTTCAATAATTTTAATTATTGTAGTGTTTGGTTATGTGCATAGCTTAGAATTGGGTGATTATAATATCACAATGCTTGATTATTCATTGAGTCTTCCTATTTCAGTGTGGTTGATTTTGCCAATAGCATTATTGTCTATAGCAACATATGTGCATATATTATTTTATGGTTTGCTTAATTATTTTAAACAACGAGCAGTCCTTAAAGATCATGAATCTATGATAGAATTTATAAAATTAGGTTTACTTGAAAAAGCAACTACAATTAAATTTAGAACTAAAGAGTTCAAAAATTTATCTTCTATTTTGTCTCAATTTAAACTTTTAACAAAAGAAGAGAGATTTAGCTCTTTAAATGAAGAATTAAATAAAATAGTAGGAAATATTCAAGATATAAAAGATGGAAAATTTGTGAATGATAAATCTTTTAAAATTTCTGAAACAGCAACTCTTTCAAACTTAAATATGTTGAATAAAGTAAACGAACAAATTGATTTTGCTGTTGATGTTTTGAAAAAACCTGAAAATTTCTCTTCTGATATTGTAAAACAATCTTTTGAAAATGTATTGAGAGAAAAGAGTATGACAACAATTAAGAAGCTTTATAAGAATGTTAAACTTGATAAAGAACAAGCTACTAAGCTTTTTAAAAAAGATGCAGCTAATAATGATTTTGGATTTACAGCGGATGAAATATTGAAAATTGTAAAAGATTTAGATTATAAAAAAGATGATTTTATTTCTTTAGCTAAAAATTATGAATCAATATTAAAACCTGATCAAATTATTTCAATTTTTGAAAAACTTTCATCAGAAATTGATGAAGCAACATCAGCATATTTACATGTATTATGTGAATATGAAATGATTGATAAAGCAAAAGAAGTTCTTGTTAACACAAAAGATAATGAATATACTCCATTTAAAGCTCTTTTAGATTTGAAAGAAGCTGGGAAACACTACAATTTAGAAGCGATATCTTATAAATAATGAATAAAAAACTTGATTTTAGCCGACCCCTTATGGTGTTGGCACCACTTGCTGGATATACTGATTTACCTTTTAGGTCAGTTGTGAAAAAATTTGGTGCAGATTTGACAATATCTGAGATGATTTCTTCAAATGCTTTAGTTTATAAATCAGAGAGAACTTTAAAGATGATTGAAAAATCACCAACTGAAGACCCCTATTTTGTTCAAATAGCTGGAAACAAACCAGAACTAGTAAGAGATGCTGTATTGCTTTTAAATGAAATTGATGGAATCGATGGAATTGATTTAAACTGTGGATGCCCTGCTCCTAAAGTTTTTAATCATGGAAGTGGTTCAAATCTTTTGGGAGATTTGAAAAAACTTGAAGAGATACTCTCAACTGTAAAAAAATATTCTAAAAAACAATACACATCTGCAAAAGTAAGAATTGGGGTAAATGAAAAAATCCCAGTAGAAATAGGAAAAGCTGTTGAAGCTTGTGGAGTTGATTTTGTTTCTGTTCACGGAAGAACAAGAGCTGGAAAATACAAAGCCCCTGTGGATTATGATGCAATAAAGGCTATGAAAGAGGCTATATCTATACCTGTTATTGCAAATGGTGACATTAAAGATTATGACAAAGCAAAAGAGGTCTTAGAATATACAAAAGCTGATGGAGTAATGATAGGTCGAGGTGCGATTGGAAAACCTTGGGTATTTTATCAATTAAAACATGGTATTGAAGACATTTCAAATGAGATGAAAAAAGAGATTATTTTAGAACATTTTGATGCAATGCTTAAGTTTCATGGACCACATGGTGCTATTATGTTTAGAAAATTATTACACTCTTATTCAAAAGGTTATACAGGAGCTAATGAATTTAGAGATATTGTAAATAAAATATCAGATATTGATGTTATGCGAGATATGATAGAAAACTTCTTTTAAGCTTTAATATAATTCAAAAGTTATTTAGATAAAATATTCTGCTTTTTAAAAGTAAAAAATTATAAACAATTTTAATAAGGGAAATATTTGTCTAAATACTATTTTGAACTAACTCTTAAACCAGAACACGAGTATGAACTCTTTTTAAATTTAATTGAATCTTTAACAGATGATGCAATAGAAGAAGATGATGGAATATTGATTATACGAAGTGAAGAAGAACTAGAAAATCTAAAATTTGGAATTGAAGAATTTTCAAAAGCTTTAAATATTAATTGTAAAATCACTTATGAAAAAAAAGAAAACATTGATTGGATAAAACAGTATCAACAATCGGTTAAATCTGTAGAAATAGGTAGTTTTTTTATAAGACCATCATGGGAAAAAAAGAAAGAGGGGAAAATTGATATTATAATCGATCCTGCTTTATCTTTTGGTTCAGGACATCATGAAACTACTTCTTCTTGTATTGAAGCGATTGATAAATTTGTAGAAGAAAAACAAACAGTTTTAGATGTGGGAACTGGAAGTGGAATACTGGCAATTGCAGCTGCAAAAAAAGGATGTATAGTTGATATTTGTGATACAGATGAAGTTTGCATTATAGATACAAAATCAAATTTTGAATTAAATGCAGTGACATTTAATGATTCTTGGGTTGGTTCTACAAATAAAACAACAAAAAAATATGATGTTGTAATTGCGAATATTGTAGCAGATGTCTTAGTGATGATTGCTGCTGATTTAAAAAAATGTTTAAATAAAGATGGGATTTTAATTATTTCAGGAATTTTAGATAAACATATAAATAGAGTATTGAGTAAATTTAATGATTTAGAACAAGTTAATCTTATCCATAAAAATGAGTGGGTAAGTGTTATATTTAAAAATAATAAGGAGCTTTAGTTAATGGCTAAAAAACAGCAAAATAATAATTCTAATAACAATAATAGTAGCAATAGCAATAATGGGAATAACTTTTTTAATAATAATCCATTAATGATTTTTGTAATTTTTTCGATAGTTACAATATTTGCATTTAAAGCGATTTTTCCAGAAGATCAAGTTGGAGCAGATGCAACAAATTCAAATATTCAAGCATTTGGACAAACTTCAAATAAAACGATTGCATATTCGGATTTAAAGGCTTTAATTAGTACAGGAAAAATAGAATATGTAGGAATAGGGAATACTCAAATAAGAGCAATTTCTAAAAATACAACAGGACAACTTACAACTTATACAGCAAGAAGAGTGATTCCAGATGATACACTAATCCCTGAATTAGAAAAAAATAGTATTTCATATGGAGGAATAAACGAAGAAAATATCTTAGCAGATATTCTATTTGGTTGGGTTTTACCTATTTTCATCTTTTTTGCTATTTGGATGTTTATTGCAAAAAGAATGCAAAAGTCTATGGGAGGAGGTTCAGGAGGAATCCTTGGAATTGGAAGTTCTAAAAAAATGATTAATTCTGAAAAACCAAATGTAACTTTTGATGATATGGCTGGAAATAAAGAGGCTAAAGAAGAAGTTCAAGAGATTGTTGATTTTTTAAAATCACCTGATAGATATATAAGACTGGGTGCACAAATTCCAAAAGGTGTTTTATTAGTAGGACCTCCAGGAACTGGAAAAACTCTTTTAGCAAAAGCAGTTGCAGGAGAAGCAAATGTTGAATTTTTATCAGTTTCTGGTTCGGCATTTATTGAGATGTTTGTAGGAGTTGGAGCTTCAAGAGTTAGAGATTTATTTGAACAAGCTAAAAAAGTTGCTCCTGCAATTATTTTTATTGATGAAATAGATGCAATTGGAAAAAGTAGAGCATCAGGTGGTCCAATGGGTGGAAATGATGAGAGAGAACAAACCTTAAACCAACTTTTAGCTGAAATGGATGGATTTTCAACTGAACATGCTCCTGTTATAGTTTTAGCAGCAACAAACAGACCAGAGGTTTTAGACCCAGCACTTTTAAGACCAGGAAGATTTGATAGACAAGTTTTAGTTGATAAACCTGATTATGAGGGAAGAATTGAAATTTTAAATGTACATATTAAAGATGTAAAACTTGGTAAAAATGTAGATCTAAAAGAGATTGCTAAAATGACAGCAGGGCTTGCTGGTGCTGACTTAGCAAATATTATAAATGAGGCTGCTTTACTTGCAGGACGTGCTTCAAAAGATCAAGTTGACCCAAGTGATTTTAAAGAAGCAGTTGAGCGACAAATAGCTGGTTTAGAAAAAAAATCAAGAAGAATTTCTCCAAAAGAGCGAAAAATTGTGGCTTACCATGAATCAGGTCATGCTTTAATTGCTGAAATCACAAAAGGTGCAAATAAAGTAAATAAAGTTTCTATTGTTCCAAGAGGTTTAGCAGCACTTGGTTATACACTTAATACTCCTGAAGAGAATAAATATTTAATGCAAAAACATGAGCTTATTGCAGAAGTAGATGTTTTACTTGGAGGTCGAGCTGCGGAAGAGGTATTTATTGGAGAAATTTCAACAGGTGCTGGAAATGATTTAGAACGAGCAACAGGAATAATTAAATCAATGGCAACTATTTATGGGATGAGTGATATTGCTGGTTTAATGGTTTTAGAAAAAAGATCTAATCAATTTTTAGGTGGACAAACTCAAAAAGATTTTTCAGATGCAATGGCGAAAGATTTAGATGATCATGTTAAAAGTATGTTAAATGAAAGATATAGCATAGTTTTAGAGTCATTAAAAAATCATAGTACGGCAATTGAACAAATGACTGCTGAATTACTTGAAATAGAAGTGATTTCGGGAGAAAGAGTAAGAGAAATTATTATACAAAATGGTGGAAAAGTATTTGAAGGAGAAGATTTACATTCAGAGATGATTGTAAATAAGAAAGAAACTCAAGAAGAAGCTACTGAAGAAAAATAACTTACGTTAAAGACTTAGATAGATATTTATTTATTCTATCTAAGTCCTAAAATATTATTTCTCTACTCTTTTAGTTATTATTATGATAAAATTAGATTAGATTTTTTATATAAGTCTGATTTTATGCTTTATTATAAAAGGAAGTAGATGAACAATACTCAAGATTTTTTTTATTATTTGAGAAAAACAAATGTTTTATATGTTGAAGATGATGATAATACAAGAGAAGAATTGGAGTTTTTCTTACAAAAAAAAGTTAATAGATTGTTTATTGCAAAAAATGGACAAGAAGGTTTTGAACTTTTTGAAGAGAATAGACCAGATTTAATTATCACAGATATTCAAATGCCAGTTTTAAATGGTATTAAGATGATTCAGAAAATAAAAGAAATTGATGCAAGTGTTCCAATTATTATAATTACGGCTTTTAATGATACAGATTATTTATTTGAAGCCATTAAGTTAAAAGTTACGAGTTATCTTACAAAACCCCTTAATTTATACTCTCTTAGTGAAACCTTATCTTCTATATCAAAAAATATTAATTTGGAAAAAGAGAACAAAGAAATTTATAATAGTTTAAAACAATACAAAGATATTGTTGATGAAAGTTCTATTATTTCAAAAACAACAAAAGATGGAATTATAACTTACGTAAATGAACCTTTTGAGAAAATTTCAGGATATAAAAAAGAAGAAGTTATTGGGAAATTTCATAACATAATAAATCATCCTTCAATGGATAAGTCCATATTTGTAAATATGTGGAAAAGAATTAAAATTGAAAAAAAATCTTGGCAGGGTCGTGTTAAAAATATTTCTAAAAATGGAACAGAATATTATGTTGATCTAATTGTAAAACCAATTTTAGATTTAAAGGGAAATATTTTAGAGTTTATCTCTTTGTCAAATGATATAACAGATTTAGAAACTACAAAAGAGTATTTTCGAAGTCAAACAGAAAAAAGTGCTTTTAGTTTGAGTGAATCAATTAGGATAGTAAATGCTTATAAAGAGGCTATAAATGAAAGTAATATTATCTTAAGAGTTGATTTAAATAGAAATATTATCTATGCAAATGATGCTTTTTTTAAAATAAGTGGGTATTCAAAAGAGGAACTAATTGGAAAACCATACTCTTTTTTAAGCCATTTTTCTTTATCAGAGGAAGAAGAAAAAAGAAAAATAGATGATATCTTTTCTAAAAATATTTGGAGAGGAAAAATTTCTAATTTTAAAAAAAATACAGAGGTTTTTCATTGTAATGTAATAATGTATCCATTAAAAAATAAAGATGGTGAAGTTGTTGAGTTTATGGGAATTTATCATGATATTACAGAAATTGAGAATTTATATGATGAACTTGAAGAAACACAAAGAGAAATAATCTATAAATTAGGAGAAATAGGAGAGAGTAGAAGTTCTGAAACAGGGTATCATGTAAAAAGAGTTGCTGAATATTCCAAACTTTTTGCTGAAAAAATAGATTTGGATAAAAATGAAATAAAAAGATTATTTATGGCATCACCTATGCATGATATTGGAAAAGTTGGAATCCCTGATTCTATTTTAAATAAACCAGCAAAACTAACGTCACAAGAGTGGGAAATAATGAAAACTCATTCTCAAATTGGATATGAAATATTAAAAAATTCAAAAAGAGATATCTTAAAAGCAGCAGCAATTGTTTCTTATTCTCATCATGAAAAATGGGATGGAAGTGGATATCCACAAGGTTTGAAAGGTGAAGAAATCCATATATTTGGTAGAATTACTGCTATTGCAGATGTTTTTGATGCATTAGGAAGTGATAGATGTTATAAAAAAGCTTGGTCTTTGGATAAAATAATAGAGTTATTTAATGAAGAAAAGGGTAAACATTTTGACCCAAATTTGATAGATATTTTTATGGAAAATTTGGATGATTTTTTGACTATAAGAGATAGATATAAGGATATAAATGAAGAAAATTAAAGAAATTAGATTTTTATATATAAAAGAGATAGTATGAAAAACTTAAGTATAAAAATTAAATTAATTATAATTTTTATTTTAATAAAAATTCTTCCTTTATTACTTTTAGCATATATATCTTATGAAGGCGTTAAGAAATTAGAATTATATTTAAATAAGAGTACGACATTTTTATTTAATCAAAGTAAAGAAATAATAATAAATACTGCAAACGCTTCAATTGAAGATAGTATAGTAAATTTAGATAAAAAATCTCAGGATTCTTTGGAAAAACTATCTTACAATTTATCAAATAATATCGCTGATTTTTTATATGAACGAGATAAAGATTTACTTTTTTTATCTAAAATAGATTTAAATCAAAAAACTTTAGAGAGTTTTTATGAATCAAAAAATAAAAGTGTTACTACACATGAAGATTATTATTATGATGATTTGACAAATACATATAAAACAAAAGAAGAATTAAAACAAATACAAAGAGATAAGAAAACAGCAAATTTAAAAGATAATGAAAAAGAGTTTAATTATCTTGACCCAATAGAATTTAAAACAAAAAAAATCCCCATTTATAAAGAGGTAAATTTTATTGATTTACAGGGAAAAGAAAGATATAAAGTCTCTTCAATAAATTCTGAAAAAATAGATGTTTCTAATAGAAAAAATACTTATGCGAAAGCTGAAAAATATTTTGAAGAGATTTCGAAACTAAAACAGAATGAAATTTATGTTTCAGATGTTATAGGAGAATATATAGGAACTAAAATTATTGGTACTTTTACAAAAGAAAAAGCTCAAAAAGCAGGTATAGAGTTTGAACCACAGAAATATGGATATGCAGGAATTGAAAATCCTTTAGGAAAAAGATTTGAAGGAATAGTAAGATTTATTACTCCTGTGTATAAAGATAATCAAAAAATCGGGTATGTTTCTATTGCTTTAGATCATAGACATATCCAAGAATTCACAAATACTACAGATCCTACAAGTAGTACTCTAAAACAAAATATTTCTAATGCAACATTAGGTAATTATGCTTTTATGTGGGATTATGAAGGTAAAAATATCGCTCATCCAAGAGACTATTCAATAGTAGGATATGATAAAAATACAGGTGAAAGAGTAATGCCATGGCTAAGTGCCGATTTAGCTGAAAAATTTTATACATCAAATAAAAATATAGATGAATTTTTAAAAGATTATCCAATTTTTGAGGAACAAAGTTTGGTAAAAAAACCAAATATGAAACAGTTAAAAGACAATGGAAATGTAGGGCTTGATTGTAGATATTTAAATTTTGCTCCACAGTGTGAAGGATGGATGCAATTAACTCAAAATGGTGGTTACGGTTCTTTTATGATAAATTGGAGTAATGTTTGGAAATTAACAACGGCTGCTGCAATTCCATATTACACGGGAAAATATGCAAATACAAAAAGAGGGTTTGGTTTTGTAACTATTGGGGCTAGTGTAGATGATTTTCATGCTGCTGCTAATAAAACAAAAGAAGATGTATTAAAAATATTAAAAAATCAAACTGATAGTATGTCTGATATCGTTACTGAAAATCAATTTGAAATACAGGATTTTATAAAAGCTTTAATAAATGAGTTAACGATTATTACTTTTGCAATGATTATTTTAATAATTGTTATTGCACTTTTAATGTCGGGATATTTAAGTAAAAAAATAGAGCATATATTAATTGGAACTAAAAAATTTGCGAATAATGATTTAAGTTATAGAATCAGACTTACTTCAAAGGACGAAATAGGTCAACTAGAGAGTTCTTTTAATGAAATGGCTTCTAAAATTGAGAAATTAATTAATGAAGAAAAAGAACTAAATAATATATTAGAAAAAAAAGTAATAGTTGAAACATCGAAACAAAAAGAACAAGAACAACTTTTAATTCAACAAACAAGATTAGCTGCTATGGGTGAAATGATAGGAAATATTGCACATCAATGGAGACAACCTTTAAATGCTTTAGGATTAGTTTTACAAAATCTAAAATTTTCATATGAGCTTGGTGATTTAGATGATGAATTAATGGATAAGTCAATTACTAAAGCAAATCTTCTCACTAGAAATATGTCGAAAACAATTGATGATTTTAGAAATTTCTTTAGACCAAATAAAGCAAAAGAAAATTTTAATATTAATGAAAGTGTCATAACAGCATTAGAATTAGTTGAACCTACTTTTGAACATCATAATATTAAATTACAAAAAGATTTTTATAGTGGAAAAATAGAATTTAATGGTTTTCCAAATGAATTTTCACAAGTAATATTAAATATTCTTACAAATGCTAAAGATGCGTTATTAGAAAATAATATACAAAATCCAAAAGTTATAATTCAAACTAAGATTGAAGATGAATATATTTGCATATCAATAAAGGATAATGCAATAGGTATTGATGAAGAGATAGTTAATAAAATATTTGAACCATATTTTACAACTAAAGATGAAGGCAAAGGTACAGGAATAGGTCTTTATATGTCAAAAATTATTATTGAAAATAATATGAATGGTAGAATTGAGGTAGAAAACAAAACTGATGGAGCTACTTTTATCATTAAATTGTCATTAGTAAAAACTAAATAAGAATTAATTTAATAATTTTTATTTAAAAAGAGCATAATCTATTGACAAATAAAAATTTATTAATTATACTTA
>ERZ724515.20-NODE-20-length-38143-cov-18.884399_pt1 | contig 38143 bp, 34 predicted proteins | sample MGYA00376048_ERZ724515 | MGnify/ENA primary metagenome ERZ724515 (study PRJEB28724, sample SAMN07190885) | wastewater metagenome | isolation source: influent of sewage treatment plant in Hong Hong | place: Hong Kong | collected 2016-03-17 ... | reverse complement strand
GATTTTATCAAAAGGTGCGAGATTTATTTGCACTTAGTAGTGATTATGATGTAAGTGATAAAGCAACTCAACTTTTTTATGCCCAAACACAAAATAAACTTTTATTTGCTATTACAGCCCAAACTGCGGCTGAAATCATAATAAATCGTGCAGATGCAACGCAACCAAATATGGCACTTACAAGTTTTCAAGGATTAAAGGTACGAAAACAAGATATATACATAGCAAAAAACTATCTTACAAAAGATGAACTTGATAGTTTAAATCGTTTTGTTGTTGTGTTTCTTGAAACAGCAGAACTAAGAGCAAAAAATAAACAAGATATTACTATGGATTTTTGGAGAGAAAATATCGACCGTATCATAGAGTTTAATGATAAAGAAATATTAAAAAACAATGGAACTATAAGCAATAATCAAATGGAAAAAATGGTTGAAAAAGTGTATGAAACTTTTGATAAAAAACGAAAAGAACAAGAAGCTATTGAGGCAGATTTTCAAGACTTAGAAGAGTTAAAACAGATAGAAGATAGATTGAAAGTAAGATAAAAATCAAACCCACAAACGAACAAAAAACAACTACCAAAAAACCTCTCTAAGTTATATATTAAACATATAAAATAAAAAAGGATTCATTATGCTAAAAGAACTTATTTTTACAGGACTTGGTGGAGCTTTGGTTTTGAAAGAAAAAATTGAAGATGAACTAAAAAAGCTTGAAGAAAAAGGAAAACTTGATACAAAAGATGTAAAAAGTTTTTTAGAATCACTAGAACAAAAAGGAAAACAAAGTGATGAGAAATTCAAGTCTGAACTAAAATCTACAATAAAAGAGATAATCGATGAATTAGGACTTGCTACAAAAGAAGATTTACAAAAACTAAAAGAGGATTTAAAATAAAAGCTTTTTTTAAAAACCTAAATCTTTACTCTTTTAGTAGAGTTTATAGTGTTTTTTCATTTTTATTGACTATTTATTTGGTTATAAAAAAGAGACCTAGTTTTTTATTTTTCAAGCCTTTAAGTGCAAAAAAACTAAAAGAAACAACTATAAACTTAGGAGCTAGTTTTATAAAACTTGCTCAAGTTTTGGCTACACGTGCTGACTTTTTTTCTGCTGAGTATTTAGATGAATTAAAAGAACTTCATGACCAGCTTCCTTGTATGAATAAATATGAATATGAAAAAGTTTTCAATAAAGCTTTTAAAAACAACCCTTTTTTACTATTTGAAAACACTCCCATAGCTTCTGCATCAATCGGACAAGTTCATGTCGCATATCTAAAAAATGGCGAAAAGGTTGCTGTTAAACTTTTAAGAGTTGGAATAAAAAAAAGAGTCAAAGCAGATATAAAAATCATAAATTTTTTTAACACTATTTTCAAACCCCTATTTTCACACTATACAAAAAATTCTATTGAAGCAGTAATTAGCGAGTTTTCATCTATGGTTTTACAAGAAGTAAGCCTAAGTCATGAATTAGCAAATCTGCAAAAATTTTCGCAAACTTACAAAGATAGTGGCATAAAATTCCCAAAAGCCTTTGAAGAATTTTGTAGTGATGATGCTTTGGTTATGAGTTATGAGGAAGGATTTAGATTTGATGATAAAGAAAATTTGTTAAAAGAAAATATTGATTTCAAAGAAATTATCTCAAAACTTGTCGATTTTTATACAACTCAAATGCTTATAAATGGTTATTTTCATGCGGACCCACATCCAGGAAATTTGCTTGTAAACAAACAAGGAGAGCTGATTTTACTTGATTTTGGAATGGTAAAATCAATTCCAAATAATATAAGAGTAGCAATAATTGAGCTTATAAAAGCTGCAAATGAGAGAGATTATGAACTTTATATTAGTGCTAGTAAAAGACTTGGAACAATTGCTTATGAAGCTCCTGTTCATGAATTAGCTTTGTTTACAGATAAAATGTTTGATATTTTTTCAAATGAAAATCTAAGTAGTGAATCTATGCAAAAATTGGCTTTTGAAGTTTTAGAAAGCACAAGAAATTTTCCTTTTAAACTTCCAAGTGATGCTATATATATTTTGAGAGTTAGTGCGATTATTGAAGGGCTTGGCACAACTTATATAGAAAACTTCAATGGAATAAAAGATATTTTACCAATTTTACAAAAAAACATTCCAAAGGCTTTGGGGGCTAGTGATAGTGTTGTTGAAACAATAATTGATGAGATAAAATCAATTCCTTTTACTTTAAAAGATTTAAAATCAGTTATAAAACAAGCAAGTATTGGAGAGCTAAAAATAGAAGTTTCAAACTCTCAACTTGAATATATAAGCAAAGAGATTAAAGAGTTTATAAAACCTATTGTTTTATCATTTGCACTTATTTTTACATCAATATTTATGATTTTGTATGATAAAGATTTAAAAGAAATAGCTTTAATACTTTTTACAATTGGCGTAATAAAATTAGTTTATAAATAGGATTCAAGATGAAAATAGCAATTATTGGAGCTGGTTTTTCTGGCTGTAATTTATACAATAACTTAAAAGAAAAATACCAAAATATCACGATTTTCGAAAAATCAAGAGGAGTTGGTGGACGACTTAGTACAAAATATATAGAAAATAAATTCATAGACCATGGAACTTCAAGTTTAGTTCCAATAAGCGATGATTTAAAATTCTTTTGTTTGGATTTGGCTAAAAATGGTGTGTTAAAAGCTAAATATGATGAGTTTATTCCAAAAACAGGCATAAATTCTATTTGTAAGTTTTTAATAAATGAAGAAGATTTGAAAACAAATATAAAAATAGTAAAAGCACAAAACCTAAATAATAAGTGGATTTTACAGGATGAAAATCATAAAATTTATGAAGATTTTGATTTACTATTTATCACTATTCCTGCACCTCAAATTTTACAATTAGATATAGAACTTCCTAGCGATTTTAAACAAAAACTCTCAACAATAAAATATGATTCAATTTTTTCACTAATTTTATATTCAAATACAGATATAAAACTAAATGAAAACAGGCTTTATGAAAATCCAGATATAAAAAATATCATAAATAATTCAAAAAAATATCTCTATAAAGATTTTAGTTCTTATGTGATTCACTCTTCAAAAGAGTTTGCAAATTGTATAAATCATAAATCAAAAGAGGATATTTGTGAGATATTTTTGGAAAATTTTGATGAAGATATACAAAATGAATTAAATAAATTCAATCAAATCTCACATCTTTGGAAATATGCCTTTGCAAAAAATTCTTTAGATATGCCCTACTTTTTAAATCTTGAAAAAAATCTTGGAATTTGTGGAGATTATTTTAATCATAATAATTTGGAAGCTGCACTTTCAAGTTCTGAATTATTGGGAAATATAGCTTTCTAAGATTTGTATATTTTTCTTTTTTAATATATAAATGATACTTTTTTAGTACATTTAAAGATTATAATGGAATTTGTTAAATATTTTTTAAAATGGGAAAAAATGGAAGAATTAAAAAATTTTATAAAAACTTTGGATGTTTTATATGTCGAAGATGAAGAAAGTGCAAGAGAGATATCAACAAAGATATTTAAAAGATTTTTTAATAGCGTTGATTCTTGTGAAAATGGTCTAGAAGGATATTTAGCATATCAACAAAAATATCTTAAAAATGAAAAATATGATTTAATCATAAGTGATATCAATATGCCAAAATTAGACGGTCTTGACATGACAGAAAAAATAAGAGAAATAAATAAAGATGTTCTTATTATTTTTATTACAGCTAGAAATGAATCAAATGTTTTATTAAAAGCCATCGAATTACAAGTCGTAAACTATATAATAAAACCTCTTGATATAGAATCTATAAGTCAAGTTATTTATAAAAGTTGTGAGAAACTTTTTTTGAAAAGCCTATTTTTAAAAGAGCAAAGAGAATTGCAAATTTATTTGAAAACTATCGAGCAAATAGCTTTTATTTTTAGAATGGATATAAATCAAAATATAAGCTATGTTAATGATATTTTTTGTAATACTCTTTTTTATGAAGCAAGTGAAATAATAGGAAAAAAACTAGACTTTTTTCAATTTTCAACAACAAATAAATTGATATACGAACAAATTAACGAAGCGATTTTAAACGGTAAGATTTGGGAAGGAAGCGTAAAAACAAAAACAAAGAATGAAGAAACCATTCATCTAAAATTGATTATTATGCCAATTTTTGATGAAGCAAACAAAAATATTAAAGAGTTTATTTGCATATCTTATTTGACTACTGATTATGAAAATGAAAAAAAAGAACTTGTAAAAAAGATGTTCCAAAATATCGCTACTTTGAAAAAAGAGTCTCACACAAATCTAATTGAAAAAGACAAACAATCAGAAGAGATAGAGATATTAAGAAAATATATTTTAAATCAAAAACAAGAGATAAAAACTCTAAACGAAGCAAAATCAAGCTTATTAATACAACTTGGTGCATATGAAATAAGTAGTTTGAATAAATCTAATGGGAAATTAGATTTATTAAGAAAGAAAAATGAAGAAGCCGAACTTTTGAGAAAAGCCACCACTAAACTAAGAAGTGAAAAAATACAACTAGATGAAAAAATAACTGATTTAGAAACTACACAAAAACACAATCTAAATCTGATTGAAATTTATAAGAATAATGAAGTAAAATTAAAATCAAGAATTAGAGGTCTTGAAGATATAGTAAAAAATCTTGAAAAACAAAGAGATGAATTACTAGAAGAGAAAAAAGGCTTGTTTAAATAATCGTTACTAAACGATAGCCAAAACCATAAATATTCTCTATATTTAGATTTGGAAGTTTTTTTCTAAGCCTAGATATAAGATTTTTAAGATTAGAAATATCAGGAATAACTCCTAAATCATCTTTCCATAAATAATCCATAATTTCCTCATTTGTAAATGTTTTATCTTGTATTTTAAGCAATAATTCTATTAATAAAAACTCTTTTTTTGTTAATTTAAAAGTTTCTTTATTAAAAATTAACTGCTTCACATTTTTATCCCAAAATAAATTTTGTGATAATTTTATAAAAGGTGCTGGTTTTATCATCTGTTTTTTATAACTATTTTCATATATATCTTTTGAGATTTTGTATATAGTAAATAAAAAACTATTATAATCTATAGGTTTTAAAACAAATTGAGAAATACCTATATTTACTAGTTCCATAAGATAATTTGATTCATTGTGTGCAGATAAAACTATGATTTTTTGGCTTGGATTTATAGAATAAATATTTTTAATCATTTCAATACCATTCATAATTGGCATTTGAATATCTGTAATTATTAAATCATAGTATTTATCATTTGTTTTATGATATTCATTATACTTATTCAAACCTTCTTTCCCATCAACAGCCGTATCCACTCTTGAGAAAATATCACCTAATAAAAAACTCATTTCCTTAGAAATTCCTTCATCATCTTCTACAAATAAAATATTTATCTTTTTTCCATACTCTTCCAAAGAAATATAATCTATCAAGTTTTTACCTTTTGTTAAAAATCATCTTGTCTATTTTATTTTACTTTTTTATTATTAAGAATAATATAAAAATATTATCTTTACATTGTAAATGCTATTATTCAAGCTATGAAAAATTTATTTTTAAGTAACTAGGTAAATTGAAGATGGAAAAATTTAATATCTTATTGATTGATGACATAGTTGAAAACATTTATTCTTTAAAAATGCTAATAGAAGACAGTTTTGATGTAAATACATTTTGGGCTTTAAAAGCGCAAGATGCGATGAGTATTTTAATGAAAGAAAATATTGATTTGATTTTAACAGATATTCAAATGCCTGAAATTGATGGTTTTGAATTTATAGAATATATAAGAAATATTGAAAAAACAAAAAATATTCCAACGATTTTTATAACAGGAATCTACGACAAAGATGAATACAAAGCAAAAGGGTATAATTTAGGAGCAATAGAATATATAACTAAACCTATAAATAATGAACTACTAAATTCAAAACTAAATATCTATATAGACCTATTTAAAAAAAGAAAGTTGCATGAAAAAGAGATAGCTTCAAAAGACGCTTTGTTGATTTATCAATCAAAATTTGTTGCAATGGGAGAAATGATAAGTATGATTGCTCATCAATGGAGACAACCACTTACGACTCTTGGATTAGTTCTTGATAGAATGAATTTATTAAGTAATTTAGGAAAATTAGATGAAAATAGTTTTAATGAAAGTTATCAAAAAAGTGCAAAATTAATTCAACATATGTCGAAAACTATTGATGATTTTCAAGATTTTTATAAAGATGATGAAATAAAAGAAGCTCTATCTATTGATGAAATAATAAATAAATCTTGGGAGTTAATAAAACCTTTATTAAATGAAGAATCTATAGATTTCAAATTATCTATAGCCAAGGATTGTAAAAATACTATTTTAAATATAAACTCATCAAAAACTTCACAAGTTTTTTTAAATCTTTATAAAAATTCTATGGATGAATTCAAAAGTAAAAAAATAGTAAATCCAGTAATAAAAGTTGAGTGTTTCAATGTAGAAAATTATATAGTTATCGAAATAAGCGACAATGCAGGGGGCATTCCAACACAGTATATAAACAAAATTTTTGAACCATATTTTTCCACAAAAAGTAAAAATGGAACAGGAATTGGGCTTTATATAAGTAAAATGATTATTGAACAAAATATGAACGGTTCAATTGATGTTTTAAATAAAAATGATGGAGCTTGTTTTGTAATAAAACTACAAACTTGATTGACTTTGACTCAACCTTTTTGCTATAATTTTGGTATAAAATTAAAATATTTTACACACTATTAATAGGATTTAAAATGGCAAAAAGTTTATATGAAACATTAGAAATAAATGAAAATGCATCAGCAGATGAAATAAAAAAAGCTTATAGAAAATTAGCAAGAAAATATCATCCTGATGTTAATAAAGACCCTCAAGCAGAAGAAAAATTCAAAGAAATTAACGCAGCATACGAAGTTTTAAGTAATCCAGAAAAAAAACAACAATATGACCAATATGGTGATTCTATGTTTGGTGGTCAAAACTTTCATGATTTTGCAAAAGGTCAAGGTTCAAATGTAGATTTAGATGAAATTCTAAGACAAATGTTTGGTGGAGCAGGAGGATTTGGTCGGTCTGGTTTCTCACAAGGTGGATTTAGTGGTTTTGGAGGGTTTAGTGAACCTGACTTAGATACAAATGCACAAGTTACCATTGCTTTTGATGTTGCAATTCTTGGAGGGAAACAACATATCACTTTAAACAACGATTCATTTGATGTTAAGATTCCAGAAGGAATAGAAGATGGACAAAAAATAAGAGCAAAAGGAAAAGGAAAATCTTACCAAGGTCAAAAAGGTGATTTAATATTAAAAATAAATATTGCTTCAAGTCCTGAATATACAAGAGAAACTGATACATTAAATAAATATTTTGATGTACCTTTAAAAACAGCACTATTTGGTGGAAAAATAGAGATAAAAACAATTCATAAAGATATAACTCTAAAAATTCCGCAAAATACAAAACAAAACCAAAAATTTAGAGTAAAAGAGTTGGGTGTTTTAAATAGAAAAACAGGAATAAAAGGTGATTTATACTTAAAAGCGAATATTGTTTTACCAAAAATTGAAGAGTTAGATGAAGAATTAGTAAAAATTTTAGAAGATAAACTTCCTGAAAAATAGAGGTTAAAAATGGAAACAAATAGTTATATTGAACCAGTTTATTTAATCTCTGCTGTAGCTGAAATTTTAAACATTCATCCCCAAACCTTAAGACAATATGAAAGAGAAGGTTTAATAAAACCTTCAAGAACAAATGGGAAAATAAGACTTTATTCTCAAAAAGATATTGCTCATATAAAATATGTATTAACTCTCACTAGAGAACTTGGTGTTAATCTAGCGGGTGTTGATATAATACTTCAACTAAATAAAAAAATAGAAGAATTGGAAAAAGATATTTTTGTCTATAAAACAAAAATAAAGAATATAAATAACCTTTCTGTTGTTCCTGATACAAAGGCTTTAGTAGTTCAAAAAACTTCTTTTGAAATGGTTATTATGAAAAAATAAAAATTTAATTATTAAAATGTTACTAAGAATTTACATTTATAAAATATTTCTTTTCGAAGTCCATTGAAATTTAGTTGATACAAATTAAAAGCTCTGAAGATATTTGTACAGTATGGTTTAGAACTTAAAGTTAACTAAACTCTTTAAATCAATGGCGACCCCAGCAAGATTCGAACTTGCGTGTTTGGGAGGAAATCCCAACGTCCTTGGCCACTAGACGACAGGGTCAAATTTAAGAATAAGATTATAATTTAGTTTGAATTTGTTTTTGCTTAAAATAGCTGTATAATAATGATATTACCGCAATTTACAAGAAGTTCTTTTACCTAATTTTACAATATCTGAAGATTTTGTCTCGAAAAAACTCCTCTTATCTTCAACTAAAATTTCAGCTGAATTTATAGCAAAATTTTTTTCAAATTTTTTAGTTGTTTCATTAGCAGATGTTGAATATAAAATACCAAATTTATGGATAAAATTATAAAAAATCGAACTCTTTTCAACTACCCTGAATGAAATTCCATTTGGGTAAATAAAGGTTACTTTTTTACTATTTCTAACTTTTTTTCTGAAATTTTTAGGAACTCTTATCTTTTTATTAAGAGTAAAAAAAGAGTCTACTGTATTTAGTATTTTTTTTGATTTGGGACGTTGTTTTATAACAGAAAGTTTCTCATCATTTGATGATGAGAATCCTACTGTTGTATCTGTTTGAACTAGATAAATTAAAGAAGAATCCATAAACTCTTAATCATTTAAAAATTCTTGGATAGATTTGGGTGTTGAAACATCATTTATTTTTAAAACTTTAATAGCTTCAACAGCAGCAATAGCAGCAGCAACTGTTGTAAAATAAGGAACATTCATTTTTAAAACAGACCTTCTAATATCTTTTCCATCATCTTTTGATGACTCTTTTGCTTCACTAGTATTAATTGCCATTGCAATATCACTATTTGTAAGTAAATCAGTAATATTTGGTCTTCCTTCACTAACTTTTAATACTTTTTCACACTCAATTCCAGCTTCATTTATAATATTATAAGTTCCACCCGTCGCTACTATTGTAAAACCATTTTGTGTTAGACCTTCTGCGATAGCAGGAGCAAACTCTTTGTCTAAGTCACATAAAGAGATAAATACTTTTCCAGCTTTTGGAAGATTATTCTTAGCAGCACTTTGAGATTTAGCAAATGCCATACCAAAATTATCAGAAATCCCCATAACTTCACCCGTTGATTTCATTTCAGGACTTAAAAGTAAATCTGCACCTGTTAATTTATTAAATGGGAATACAGCCTCTTTAACTGCAACATGTCCTTTTAATTTTGGTTTTAATACACCATTATTTTCTTGAACAATATTTTTATCATAAACAGCTAATGCATCTCTTAAAGTTTCACCCCACATAACTCTAGTTGCAACTTTTGCTAAAGGCATTCCTGTTGCTTTACTTACAAAAGGAACAGTTCTTGAAGCTCTTGGATTTACTTCAATTAGATAAATCTCACCTTTATGAATTGCATATTGAGTATTCATCAAACCAATAACACCTAAACCTAAAGCCATCTCTTTTGTTTTTATTTCTAATTGTTTAATTAAATCTTCACTAATTGAAATTGGAGGTAAAGAACAAGCAGAATCTCCTGAATGAATACCAGCCTCTTCAATATGTTGCATAATTCCACCAATATAAACTTCTTTTCCATCACAAATACAATCAACATCAAGCTCGATTGCTCTATCAAGGAATTTATCAATTAATACAGGAGCATCATTTGATACAGAAACTGCTTCATCCATATACTGTTTTAACTCTTCAGTTGAATAAACAATTCTCATCCCTCGTCCACCAAGAACAAAAGAAGGTCTTACAAGTACTGGATAACCTATCTTTTCAGCTATTTCTATAGCTTCATCTACAATTACAGCTGTTCCATTTTCAGGTTGTAAAAGCCCAATATTTTCAACAAATGCAGAGAATTTTTTTCTATCTTCAGCTAAATCAATAACTTCAGCTGTAGTTCCTATAATTTTTGCTCCAGCTTTTGTTAAAGCATTTGCAAGTTTTAAAGGAGTTTGTCCACCAAAATGAACGATAACACCATCTGGATTCTCTTTTTCAACTACACTTCTTACGTGTTCAAAATCAATTGGTTCAAAATATAAAATATCAGAAGTATCATAATCTGTTGATACAGTTTCTGGATTACAGTTATACATAATTGTTTTTACACCCATTTCACTTAAAGCAAAACTTGCGTGTACACAACAATAATCGAACTCTATTCCTTGACCAATTCTATTTGGTCCTCCACCAATAATCATTACTTTTTTTTCATTTGATTCAATTTTTGCAACTCTTGGTAATTTTGTAATGTTAGTTGTAGAGTATAAATATGGAGTTAAAGCTTTGAATTCAGCAGCACAAGTATCAACTTCATTGTATTCGAAATCTACATCTAAAGCTTTTCTAGCAAGATATACATCTTCTTCTGTTTTTCCAATTAGATTTGCAATCATTCTATCGCTAAATCCATTTGTTTTTATTTTTCTCATAAAATCAGCATCAGTTAAAATTGATTCATTAATTGAAGTTTCTAAGTTATAAATTTCTCTAAACTTAGTTAAATACCATGGATCAATTTTTGATAATTCGAAAATATCTTCATTTGATAAACCTTTTCTCATACCTTCCATTAAGTATAAAAGTCTTTTATCATTCGGTCTTCTAATCTCTTTTTTAATAAATTCTAAATCACCTTCTATTCTATCAAAACCAATTAGTCCTGTTTCAAGAGAACATAAAGCTTTTTGAATTGATTCGTTAAATGTTCTTCCCATAGCCATAACTTCACCAACTGATTTCATAGAAGTTGTTAATGTTGAGTTAGCCTTTGGGAATTTTTCAAAAGTAAATCTAGGAATTTTTGTAACAATATAATCAATTACAGGTTCAAATGAAGCTGTTGTTCCTGTAATATCATTTTGAATTTCATCAAGTGTAAATCCAACTGCTAAAAGTGTCGCAACTTTTGCAATAGGATAACCTGTAGCTTTTGAAGCAAGAGCAGAACTTCTACTAACCCTTGGATTCATCTCAATTACAATCATTCTTCCTGTATTTGGACAAATTGAAAATTGTACATTCGAACCACCTGTATCAACTCCAATTTCTCTTAAAATAGCAAAAGAGGCATTTCTCATGTCTTGATACTCTTTATCTGTAAGAGTAAGTGCAGGTGCAATTGTGATACTATCTCCTGTATGAACACCCATTGGGTCTAGGTTTTCAATAGAACATACAATAATACAGTTATCTTTTTTGTCCCTGATAACTTCCATCTCATACTCTTTCCACCCAAGCATAGATTCCATAATTTCAATTTCATTAATTGGAGAGGCATCAATTCCAGCTTCTGCAAGTTTTTTGAACTCTTCCATATTATAAGCAACACCACTTCCGCCACCTGCAAGGGTAAATGAAGCTCTTGAAATAACAGGGAAACCTATCTCTTTAGCTACTTTCATAGCTTCTTCAACACTATATGCATTTGCACTTTTTGGTAAATCCATACCAATTTTTATCATAGCCTCATTAAAAAGATGTCTATCTTCACCTTTTTTAATAGCATCAGGATGAGCTCCTAAAAAATGTATCCCTTCTAACATTCCTTTGTCGTACATAGAGGTTGCGACATTTAATGCTGTTTGTCCACCCATAGTAGGTAAAATAGCATCAATTTTTTCTTTTTCAATAATCTTTGCAATCACATCTTCTGTAATTGGTTCGATATAAGTTTTATCTGCAAATTCTGGATCTGTCATAATCGTAGCTGGATTTGAATTTATTAAAACAACTCTATATCCTAGTTCTTTAAGCGTTTTAGTAGCTTGAGTACCTGAGTAATCAAATTCACACGCTTGACCAATAACAATTGGTCCAGAACCAATAAGTAAAATAGACTTTATATCTTCTCTTTTTGGCATAAAAATTCCCCATATTTATTTTTATAAAATTTGGATAGTGTATCTAAAAGGTGCTTAAAATTCGGTTATGCGACTTATTACTTCGTAGTTATTAATTTTATAGCAAGTCCTAAAAATATAAAAGATGCAAGTTTATTTAGAATTTTTTGAGATTTTTCAGATTTATTAAACACTTTTGCTAAAGAACCAGAAAGAAGTGCAATTGAGCCAAATATTAAAATTGTAGCAAATATAAAAAGAGCACCTAAAAGTAGCATTTGTAGAGATACTGTTCCTAAGGCTGGGTTTGTAAATTGGGGAAGAAAAGCCAAAAAGAAAATTGAAACTTTTGGATTTGTTATGTTCATAATAATTCCACGATAATAAAGTTTTTTATAGTCAATCGAAATATCCTTATTTTCAGTATCAATTTTTTCAGTTGGAGCATTAAAAATTTGCCACGCTAAATAAAGTAAATACATAGCTCCTATAATTTTTAGTATAGTAAATGCAATTTCTGATGTTTGAAAAACAACTGCAACTCCAAAAGCAACAGCAAGTGTGTGAAAAATTAATCCTGTACATAAACCTAACATTATTATTAAACCTGATTTTTTACCTTGAAATATAGATTGTGTTAAAACAAATATATTATCAGGACCAGGAACAAGGGCTAATAAAAGTGATGCTGAAAAAAAGGCTATTAAAATTTCTATACTTAACATTTTAAAACTTTATTATTTGATTTAAAATAGAGATTAAACTCTCTATTTTTAGTTTGTTGGAAGATTGAATTTTTTTGTATTTAAAACACCTTCATTATCAAATGAAAGGTAATATAAAACATCTTTTTTAACTTCTAAACCAGCTAAATATCTTAAAGCTAAATTTGCTTGTAAAGAACCAATATGCATAACAATTGGACAAGCTATTCCATTTGGTTTTCTATTATTTATTTGAAAAACTGCTTCATAAGAGGCTTTTTCAAAAAAACAAACTTGTCCATGAAACTCTTCAACACTCCCATAAATCCAAGCTTGCTTGTGTTTTATACAATATTCATTTATGGCTGCACGTGTTGGAAGATTGTCTGTTGCATCGATTATTAAATCAAAAATTAAATCTCTTTTTGCAAACTCTTCAAAACTTTGCGTAAAGGCATTTACTTTTACATAAGGACATCTTGACTCCATAAGTTCTTTTAGAACTTCAGCTTTGTATTTTCCATCATCACCAACTTTAAAACCTATTTGTCTGTGAATATTATGAACACCAACTGTATCAAAATCTACAAATGTAAATTCACCTATTCCAGAAGCTCCCAGAGCAATTCCCAAAGTACATCCAAGCCCACCACTTCCGATAATTGCTACTTTCTTATTTTGTAAAGAATCCTGTGTTTCTTGTCCCCAAAGCTTAATTTGTCTATTAAAATATTCATTAAATTCTTCTTGCATATTTATTCCTTAGTATATTACTTAAGATTATTATTTTTATATAGTTTTATAATAATAGCAAATTAAAGTTAAAGTTTTATGACTATAATCAAGTATTAATAATCTATAATTGCAAATATATTATAAAATCTTAAAAAGGTAACAAATGAAAAAAGTTTCTATTTTTTTGTCTCTTTGTCTTTTGGCTTTAAGTGCCAATTCAACTCCTGTTAATTCAGATGATTATGAGAAATTAAAACAGTCCATAGAAAAAAAGTATCAAAATCAAATTCCTAAACAATGGGGAGAAAATGTAACAGGTGTTAAAACTAAGCTAAACACAGCTAAAAAAGTAATAGCTATCACAATGGATGCGTGTGGAACAGATACAGGAATGGGTTATGATAAGTATTTAATCTCATATTTTGAAAAAGAAAAAATTCCAGCAACTCTATTTATAAATGGTAAGTGGATTGATAATAATCTTGAAAATTTCAAATCTTTATCATCAAATCCTCTATTTGAAATAGGAAACCATGGGCTTTTACATAAACCAGCTTCAATAAATGGTAAATCAATCTATGGTGTAAATGGAACAGCTAGTATTTCTGAATTAGTTGATGAAATAGAATTAAATGCAAAAAAAATAGAAAGCTTAACAAATAAAAGACCAAAATATTTTCGTTCAGGAACAGCCTATTATGATGAAATTGCTGTAAAAATTGCAAATAGTTTAAAACATGAAGTTGTAGGATTTTCTATTTTAGGTGATGCAGGAGCTACATATACAGCTAAAAAAATCGAAGAAGCATTTGCTGATGTAAAAGGTGGTGAAATAGCAATAATTCATTTTAATCATCCTGAAGCCCCAACAAGAGAAGGAATTATACGAGTTATTGATTCGCTAAAAGAAAAAGGTTTTACTTTTGTAAAATTATCTGATTATTCTTTAAAATAATCAGATAATTCTTTATTTTGGGTAGTGAAAATTAGTTTTGCTTCATCAAGAAGTTTTTGGGCATCTTCTAATTCTTTCACACCTATTTTATATACTTGAATTGAATCACTAAGCGTAATTTGTGGATTTGATAGCTTTTCTAAAAGCTCTTTTGCTTTTATAATTTTTTCTTCAAAATTTACCTGTTCTATCTCTTTTATCTCTTGCATTTAGTTATCCTTTAAAATTTCTCTTACATGGTCTTCAAATTTTTCAACCTCAACTAAGAAGGAATCATGTCCTGATTGGCTTTGAACTAATTTATAAGTCACTTTGTCTTTACGACCAAGTTTAACCATAATATCTCGTATTTCTTCCATCTCTTGTGGGAAAAATAACATATCATCGCTAAAAGCTATTAAATGAAGATTTGCTTGAACTTTTTCAAAAGAGTCTTCAAGTTTATCTTTATTTCGCCCTGCGTCAAAAATATTCATTGTTTTACAAATATACAAATATGAAAGTGGGTCAAAAACTTTTGGAAAACTATAAGCATTATATTTCAAATATTTTTCAACCTCGAACTCTCCAAAAAGCTCATACAAACCATCTGTTTGAGAGTAATCTCTTCCAAATTTACTATTAAATAGATTTGGACTTAAATAACAAATTAATCCTGCCATTCTTCCTAAAGAAAGTCCTACTAATCCTAAAGCTTTTGGATCATCTTTTTTATAGTTTCCATTATTGAAAACGGGGTCATGTCTTATTGCTTCTATACCTATTTTATTGAAAGATATTGCCCAAGGTCTTGTATATGCTGTTGTTGCAAGTGCAATAATTTCAGAAGCAAACGTTGGTTGTTCTATTGCATAACAAAGTGCTTGCATTCCACCCATACTTCCACCAATTACTGCTTTTGCATTTGTAATTCCTAATCTTTTATATAACTTCATTTGAGCTTTTACAATATCAGAAATTGTTAAAACTGGAAATTTTAATCTATACTCTTTTTTAGTAGATGGGTCAATACTCATAGGATTTGTTGAACCATAAGAAGAGCCTATATTGTTTGAGCAAATAACAAAATATTTTGTAGTATCAATAGCTTTTCCATCACCTATGAATTTATCCCACCAACCAGCTTTAACTTCATTTGCATATCGACCAGCTGCATGATGACTTCCAGAAAGTGCATGGCAAATTATAATAACATTTGATTTATCTTCATTTAATTCTCCATAAGTCTCATAAATAATTTCAAAACCTTCTAAAAGTCGTCCACTTTCTAAATATAAATGTTCATTGAATTTTTCTACTTTTGTTTCTATTTTCAAACTTCTATATTCCAATCATTTTTTATTAAATTAAGGCTTGTATAATATCTAAAGTATCATAAGAATAGTATTTATCAAAAGCATTTATGCTTTGTATAAATCTTCCAAAGAGACCTTCATAAGCTCCTGCCAAACTAAACTTGGTTGCCATTTATCAAAAATAGATAAATCAATCTCTTCAAAAGGTGTACGTAAAATATACTTATGATAAACGTACATAAAAGCACTAACCCTATAGTTTTTCGCACAATGAATCCAAACTTTATTTGCCCCAAGAGCTTGTAAAATATTTAAAAATAGTTTTAAATCACTTAATTTTGGGTTTTCAAAATCAACAGGAATATGTATATAACTCATATTTAAAGAACTTACAATTTTATCTTCATTTTCTAAAGCATTTGAAGTTACAAGTACAGCTAAATTTATAACTACTTCAAAACCTTCGTTTGCTATTGACTCTAACTCTTCAATTTTTGGTTGACCAGATGTTGAAATTAGCTCATTTATTTTTATATAATTTAAGATTTTGTTCATTTTTAGCTCCCATTTTTCATTATTTTATGATTATCTTTCTTATTCGTAAGTTAATTTAATTATAATTAATTAATCTAAATTTAGAAGGTAAAAATATGAGTAAAATAAAAGAATTAGAAAATATATTAAAAACAGATGTTTTAGTTGAAGTAAATGATGAAATAAACGCAATAAAAAAGCTTATTTCAAAACAAAAAAATAGTTCTGAATTACAAGATGAATTAGTATATATGGAAGATGTTAAAAAATATTATGATGAAGTTTTGGTTCATATAGAAAAAAACCTTCTAAAAGAAGAAGAGGCTATACAAATTCTTGAAGATTTAGAAGATATGAGAGCTGATGAAGACGAAGAGATATAATTATATAGTCATGAAGAAATCTTCATGATTATTGTATCTTATTTTCCCTCTTCATGATAATTAAATTACTTAACCAATAAAAACTTATTATTTTTTAAGAGTGCTTATATCATCAATTTTTTATATAAAATAAGCTTTTTTTCTACCACTTCTTGTAACTTATTTTATACAACCTTAAATTAGAATTTTTTAATTAAATCCTCAAATACTGCGGTTAATCCTTCTACTTCTTTAACCGTAGTTCGCTCACCAACGCTGTGAATAGTATCGTTTATAACACCAAACTCGATGGCTTCTATTCCAAAAGATCCAAAATACCTAGCATCAGATGTTCCACCTGCTGTTGAGTGTTTTGTTGTTACTCCTAAAACCTCTTTGATTGAGCTTTCCATTGCACGTACTACTTTTGATTCTTTATTTGTTACAAAAGGATATGAACCTTGTGTTGTTCTTAAAGTATAGTTTAGATGACCAAATACTTTTTGGATATAGCTTTCAACATCCTCTTTTTTTGTGTTTGTTGAGTTTCGTACATTAAACATCAAATCAAGTTTATTTGGTGTTACATTTGTTACTTGCATCCCTGCTCTTATATCTGTTATTACTAGTTTACTTGGAGCAAAATACTCATCTCCATTGTCTAAGTCATAACCTGCTATTTTTTCTAAAAGTGGAGCTATTTGATGAACTGGATTTATTCCTTTTTCTGGATATGCTGCGTGTCCTTGTTTCCCTTGTATTGTTAAATATCCATTTATACTTCCTCTTCGACCTACCTTTATGGCATCTCCAAACACCTCTTCACAAGTTGGTTCTGCTACAACTGCGTAGTTTGGAATCATATTAATCTGCTTTAAATATTCAAGCATTTTGATAGTTCCGTAAGTTCCTTCTCCTTCCTCATCGCTTGTAAGAAGAATTGATAAAGTTCCATCAAAGTTTTTAGCATTTTTACAAGCATATAAAAAAGCAGCATCTCCGCTTTTCATATCTTGCGCACCACGTGCTGTTATAATCCCATCAACCACCTCAGCAGCAAACGGATCAACATTCCAACCTTCTCCTGTTGGAACTACATCTATATGACCTGCAAAACATAAATGTTGTGAATTTTCATTGAATTTTTTATAATAAAATCTATTTTTTGTATTTTCCATATCAACTTTTATACAAGTCCAAGTATCACCTAAATACTCTTCTATAAAATCAAAAGCTCCATCATCGTTTGGAGTTAGTGATTTAAATCTTAATAATTTTTGAAATAATTCTATAATAGTCATTTATATATCCTTTTAATTAGAGCGAATTTTAGCTAACTTAACTTTATTTTGTTATAATAAAAAACTATCAAAAAATTTTAATTTTTATTATTTAATTATAAAAGGTATTATTATGGGGAAATTAGAAAAATCATTTTATTGGTTCTGTTTCTTTCTTGCTATTTACACGACTATTGGATTTAAAATTATTCCTACTATTTTAGAAGAACAATTAATCAAAAATTTAGATGAAAAATTGACACAAAAAACAAATCTGAAAAAAATAGAATTTAATCCTTTTACTTTAAAAGCAATAATCCATGACTTTAAAATTTTAGATGAAAACAATCAAACAACTATTTCTTTCGAAAAACTTTCTATAGATTTTTCCTTACTTAAATCAATAGAAAAACAACACATCAGTTTTAAAAATATTTTCCTAAAAAATGCTTTTATAAATATTCTTGAAGAAAAAGATGGAAATTTAAACTTAACAAAACTTCTAAAACCTACCCAAAATGAAGAAGAGATAACAAAAGAAAAAAACTCTTCAGATATAGATTTTTTAGTTTCAAAAATAGTACTTGAAAATGCAAATATAAAATATTCAAATCAGGATAAAATACCTTATTCTTTAGACTTGAAAAATATAAATTACACTTTATATGACTTAGGAACTTACAAAAATATTTTATCTTCAAATGATTTAAAACTTAAATTAAATGAAAATACAAATATCTCAATTGGTGGAGCTTTCAAACTAAAACCATTCAAAGCTTATGGAAAAATCTTAATTGAAGATTTAAGATTAAAAGAGTTTTTAACATATAAAAAAGATTTATTAAATTTTGATATAAGTGAAAAAGCAAATTTAAATTTAGAACTAAATTACAATCTTGATACTACAAATAATTTTGATTTAAAACTACATACAGATAAATTTGAATTTAATAATTTAAATCTAACTCAAAATAAAACTGCCTTATTAAATCTTGAAAAAATTAATATAAAAACTTTTGCTTTTGATTTGCAAAATCAAGATATAACTTTGGATAATATTGATTTTAATTCTTTAAAAGCAAATATGATTTTAAATAAAAATGGTATAAATTTTACAAATTTAATTCATCAAACAAACTCAAAAGAAGAAGAAAAAAATGAAAAAAATGAAAAAAATGAATCAAAATCTTGGAATATAAATTTATCAAACGTAAAACTAAATAACAGTGCTTTTATTTTTACAGATAAAATAAATAATAGTTTAACTCAAAGTAAAAATTTTAACATAAATTTTAACAACTTAAAAATCGTAGATTCTGATATAAATTTAGATACTTTAGTACTAAATAATCCAGATATTAGCTTTAGAGACAATAAAAATAATCAATCTATTTCATCTAAAAATACAAAGCTAAATCTAAATAATTTAAGCCTAAAAAATAGTATTTTATACATAAATAAAATAGATATTTCAAAGGATATCATAGATTTTAGTAATGAAAATATAAATTTAGATTCAAATAAAATAAATCTTTTAATAAAAAACTTACAAATAGCAGATAAAAAAACTTCTATTGAAAATCTAAGTTTAAAAACTTTAAAGCTAAACTTTGATGATATAAAATCAAAAACAAAAATAGAAAGCTCAAATATAAATCTTCTTCTAAACTCTTTTTTACTCCTTAATGAAGATATTTCTATCAAAGATATACGATTATTTGATACAAAACTTGATTTTTTAAATGCAACTGACAAAACAAAAATCTTGGCTAAAAATCTTAATTTAGAAATAAAAAAAGTTTCAAATAGTAAAAATGAATTTAAAATAGAAAAAACAGAACTCAACAAACCCGATATTTCTATAATATTGGCAAAAAATGACATTCAGAATAAAGATAAAAAGAACTTACAAGCTAATTTAAAAAAAGATGAAAACAAAACTTCAAAAACAAAATTAAACATTGGTCCAGTTAATATAAATAATGCAACTTTTAATTTTGAAGATAAAAATCTAGCAATACCTTTTAAAACTACGATTACAGAATTAAATGGAGAAATTTCGCAAATAAAAAATACAAAATTAGGAACTACCGATTTAGTGGTAAATGGAGTAGTTGATAAATATGGTGTTGCAAAAATAACTGGTCTTGTAAATCCAAATAATATTAAATTTTTAACAGATATAAATATGAAATTTCAAAATATCTCTATGAAAAGTTTCACTCCATACAGTACTAAATTTTTAGGAAGAGAACTAAAAGATGGGAAACTTGACTTAGATTTAAAATATAATATTGAAAAATCAAATCTTGAAGCTAAAAATAATATCTTAATCACAAAGCTACAATTAGGAAAACAAATCCCTAGCCCTGATGCTGTATCTTTACCTTTGGAAATTGCTATTTCATTACTTGAAGACTCAAAGGGCGTTATAAATATAGACCTTCCTGTTTCAGGAAATGTTGATGACCCTGAATTTTCTGTTGCTACAATTGTCTGGAAAGCATTCACAAATCTTATTATAAAAGCAACGACTGCACCATTTTCACTTCTTGGAGCAATTTTTAATTTCAATGAAGAAGAGATTAAAAGCGTAAAATTCGATTTAAACAAAGATGAAATAACTCCTATTCAAAAAGAAACCTTAGATAAAATATCTCAAATATTAACTAAACGAAAAGATATAGCAATTAAAATATCTCCCTCTTTTAATAAAGAAAAAGAGTCCGAAAAAATCGGTAAAAATAGAGTGTTAAATATTTCTTTATATTTAACAAAAGAAAAAAATATAAATAAAAACCAAGTTATTCTATCTGATGAACTTGAAACTTCGAATCAAGATATTATCTTAAAAATAGAGAAAGTCAAATAATTATTATATTTACTTATGATTAATGAATAATATTGACTTATTATTCTTAATCTGTTATTATCCACAAAATCGAAAAAGAGGATAAAAATGAGAAGTAAAATAATATCTTTATTAATAATCATTTTATTAAGTTTTATTTTTTATAGCATTTTTATTCAAGCTACAAAAAGTGTAAAAAGTAAAAGATTAGAGTGCCAAAGTAAAACTACTACTTTTGAAAAAATATTCTTTGAAGAACCAATAATTGAAGCTATCAACTCTTTTAAATCAAATAATTATGAAATAATTTCAAATATTGAATACTCAAAATATATGAAAAGTCACTTAATAGATATTTTAACAAAAGAACAAAGTGATGAAAAATTAAAAGATGTTATAGATAAATATTTATCATCTAAAGATACAAAAGCTTCAAACAAAAAACTTTTAATAAATTACTATATTTATGAAAATGATAAAGAGGATAGAGGTAAAAAAAATAAAGATGCCAAAAGTTATGCTGGTTATTTAGTATTTGAATTCAAATATGATAAAAAATTGGTTTATAAAATACAAACTGATTATATGAATCTTGATGCCAAAGATATAGATGAAAGAATGGATTGTGTTGTAAATTCGTTTATTTCAATCAACTAATTTAATAAAAAGGAACAAAATGAAACAAAAAATTTTTAAAGATAAATATCATATATTTGAAATAGAGTATAAAAAAAGTGAACTTAATTTTAAAAATATAGATGAAATAATCTCAGCTTTAAAATCAAAAATTGATGAGCATCCTGTTTTAGCATTTATTGCTATTTTTGACCAATATAAACATACAAGTTCATTGAAAGATTCAGAAATAAATCCAAAAATAAAAGCTGCCAAAAATATAGTTTTCTGTTTTGGAAAAGAGTTACCAACACCCGAGGTTTTAGCAGTACGCCCTAGAAGTATAGGGGTTTGTGAAACACAAGATTCATTTATATTAAACTTTTTAGAAGCTCCAAATGAAATGGCAAATAAAACAATGGAAGAATTTGTAAAATCTTTGGCTAATTAAGCTTTTTAAAGCTTAATTACCTTAGCCCCAAAGCCACCACTACTTGGATGAGCATCTTCAAAACCTCTAACTTTTGGGTGTTTTTTCAAATACTCTTTAACTGCAAATGCAAGTTTTCCTGTACCAATTCCATGATAAACTAAAACCTCTTCAAATCCAGCTAGTAGTGCATCACTTAAAAACTTATCAAGATTTTCAATAGCTTCATCTGCCCTTTGACCATGTAAATCTAGTTTTATATTTCCAGTTTCAGGTTTTTGAATAGTTATAGTTGCTTTTTTTGTTGGAATTTTTGGAGATGGTGGATTTCCACTTCTACTTAAATCACTTAAATTTACTTGAACTTTCATTCCCGTATCATTTTCAATATAAGCTTTATTTCCTTTGATTGAAACAATAGTTCCTTTTGTATTTCTATATTTAACCCTATCTCCAACAGCTAACTCTACAACTTCTTGAACCTTTTCAACCTTGATTTCTTTAGCCATTTTATGAGCAATATTTAGATGTTGATGAGATTCTCCAACAAGTTTCGCTTTTATAGCTTTTTTTGCTTCATCTCTTGCATCATTATATTCTTTGTGAAGTTTTGATTTTTCACTATAAATATGTTCATCAAGTTTCTCTTTTTGCTCTTTCAGATTTGAAGTGATTCTTTGCATATTTTTGATTTCATCATCAAGTTTTGCAATTTTTTGTTTATATTCTCTTTCTAATGAACTACTTCTTTCTATCAACTCATTTAGTTTATCTTTATCATCTCCATAAACCTCTTTTGCTCTTTTTACAACACTATAAGGTATTCCATATCTTGAAGCTGTTTCAAAAGCGTAAGACCTTCCAATAGTTCCTTGTAAAAATTCATAAGTGGGTTTTTGATTCTCTTCATCATAAAGAGCTGCTATTAGCTCAACATCAGGATTTGAAGCCATAAGAGCTGCAAGTCTTTTGTGGTGAGTTGTGATAATTACTTTTATATCCCTTTGGATTAAATCTTCAATTATTACTTTAAATAAACTTGCTGCTTCATCTGAATCAGTTCCAAGTTCTATCTCATCAACTCCCACAATAGCATTTTTTGAAGCAAAAAGTTTTGAAAACTCTACCATTCGCCCTGCAAAAGTAGAAATATCATTTTTAACACTTTGAGGGTCATCTAAAACTGCATTTATTGATTTAAAATTACTTACAACTGTATCGTGATGAGTTTTATATGGAAGTAGATATTTTGAAAGAAACACTGCTGATAAAATAGATTTTAACATCATTGTTTTTCCTCCTGCATTTACTCCTGTAATCATTACAACTGATTTTGTAAAATCAATGCTTATTGGTTTAGCATTATGTAGTGCTGGATGACAAAAATCAATAAGTTTATTAACATTATTTTTTGAAGGAAGAATAAAATTTTTATCTCCTGCTTTTGCAAAAAATAGTCTTGCTTGATAATGGTCAAATCTGTCAAATTCTTTGTTTAAAAACTTTAAAAATAGTAAGTTCTTTTCAAATAAAGAGGAAATCTCTTTACAGATTTTATATAAGATTTCATCTTGTTTGTTTTTTAAATCACTTTGTTTTTGTTTAAGTTCAGAAATACTATGAGGAACTACATAAAAAAATCCAGAGTTAGAACGGTCAATTACTGAACCACTTAATACATGATTAAATCCACCACGAACAAGCAAAGCTTCTTCGCCATTTATATAATGAACTTGTGAATCAACCAAATAAGTCCTGACTTTTGTAGAGTTTATGATTTTATAAAGACTTTGTTTTATCATCTCTTTATTTTTTGAAATAGCATATTTTATGTTGTCAAAGTCTTCGTTTATTCCATCTTTTAAGTTTGACTTTTCATCAAAATAATCAGAAACTTTTATTATTTCATTTGGGATAGTTATTTTTTCTAGCCATTCAAGCATTTTTCCATCGAAATTAAATCTTTTTAAATATCTAAAATAGTTGATTATTTTGATAAATTCAAAAATTTCATAGATTTTTAAAACACCTTGTTTTTGTATGTGCATTAAAGCTGAATCAAGATTTTCTATTTTAGAAGGAGCTTTAAAATCAAATTTTGATAATTCTGTTATGTGCTTATGATGAAGATTTATATCTCCCTCTAAAATTATAGGTTTTTCTCTAGCAAGGAGTTTTGAAAAACTTTCGATATAATCCACTAAGTCTAATTTTTTTAATATATTTTGCATGGCGGGATTATAGCCAAAAGGCTATAAAATCTCCTATATAATCTTCAAATTAAAGTTTATTAAATTTATACTTTCTAACCACATTTACAACATCTTGTGATATATTATTTGTTTTTCTAGCAATTTCATTTGCTTTATCAGCAATATTTGCGTTTTGTTGAGTAAATTTATCCAACTGATTTACAGCTTCTGCAATTTGTGTCATACCAATAGTTTGTTCTTTTGCAGCATTTGTTACATCATCAATTAAAGTATTTGTTAAATTAATTTTATTTTCTAATTCACCAAAACCTTCAATCATTGAAGTACTTATACTTTTCCCTTCATTTGCCTTTACAGTTGCATTTTCAACCAAAATTTTAATCTCACGTGCAACTTCAGCACTTCTACTTGCAAGATTTCTTACTTCTTGTGCAACAACAGCAAATCCACGTCCAGCTTCCCCAGCAGTTGCTGCTTCAACAGCTGCATTTAAAGATAAAATATTTGTTTGAAAAGCAATTTGATCAATCATAATAATCGCTTCATTTATTGCATTTACTTGTTCATTTATTTCATCCATTGATATTACAGTTTTACTTGCTAAATCTTTTCCAAGTTGTGCTGATTTTTTTGTGTCAAATGAAATTCTTAACATCTCTTGTGCTTTATTATTTGTATGTTGGATATTACTTGTAATCTCTTCAATACTTGCAGCTGTTTCTTCCAAACTTGCAGCTTGACTCGTAGCATTTCTACTTATAATTTCAACATTAGTAGAGAGTTCTTCGGAACTATTTTCCAGTATAACTCCATCATTATTATTTTGATTTAACATTTTTGTAATCATGGCATTTAGTTCCATAATTTCATTACCAATTTTTCCACAGGTTGTAGAATCTAACTGTTTTGTAAAATCATAACTTGCATAACTCTCTAAAACTTTACTCAAGTCATTTATATTTGTACCAATTAAAGATTGTAGATTTTTAAGCATATCATTAATTAGATTTTTTAACTCATTTAAAGATTCTGATTCACTATTTTGAGTTACTCTTTTATCTAAGAATCCTTTGTTAACAGAGTGAACAATCTCTTTAAAATTTTCTATCAAATTAGCATCTTGTTCTAATAATTTTTTAGTTTTTAAAATATTTTCATTTACAACCAGTGACATTTTTCCTATTTCATCATTTGTATTAACTTCAATAGGGTTAGCTTCTTTTACCTCTTTATTTATAAATCTAAAAAACTCTAAAAGACCATTTTGAAATTTTAAAATCGGAGTTATAATCACTTTATTTGATATAAAGATAAATATAAAAGAAATAATAAATGCAATACTAATAGATATCATTAAAGTTTTAACTACGATACTATTAATTTCTGCTTTTGCTTCACTTTTCATTGCATCTACTTCTGTTTGTACATTATCAACATAAGCACCTGTTCCAACTATCCAATCCCATGGAGCATATCTAATTACATAAGAAAACTTTGGCTGAACACCCTCAACTCCTGGTTTAGTCCAACCATATTTTACTAAACCACCCTCTTGTTTTGCATTAGCAGCTTTTACAATCTCTTGATAAATCATAACACCATTTGGATCTTTTGTTTCATACATATTTTTCCCAGCTAGTTCTGGTTTAATTGAATGCATAACAACTACATGATTTGAATCATTTATCCAAAAATATCCATCTTGCCCATAAAGCATATTTTTAATCACTTCTTTTGCAACTTTTTGCTTCTCTTCTTCTGAGCTAAAACTTGAATCTTGTGCAATACCTTTTATAGCATTTACTGCCGTTTCAACATGATTTTTAAGTTCATGTTCTTTACTTTTATAAGACTCTTTCTCATATTTATTAATATTTGAGTCTGAAATGTAATTAATTGATAAAATTGAACTAATTATCAAAACTAAAGAAACGACAAAAATGGATAAAATCACAAGCAGTAGTAATTTTGTTTTTATTGATATATTCTTCATATCAATCCTCCTTATTTTAGATATTACAATGTCTGTATAGGGGTATCCTATCTTTTTTTAATGAAAAATACAATAGCTATATTTTATATTTTAAGTCTTGCAAAAAATTTCTTAGAGTATAACTATATGATTAGTTTATTTTTTAGGTCTAAAGGCTTTTATAACTTCTTCATTTACTTCTAAATATGGACCTTCCATCAAATCAATACAATATGGAATTGCAGGAAAAACGGCATCTAAACACTCTTTTATTGATTTTGGTTTTCCTGGAAGATTTACAATCAAAGAACTCCCTCTTAAACCTGCTGTTTGACGTGATAAAATTGCTGTTGGTACAAATTTCAAAGATTCTGCTCTCATTAATTCTCCAAATCCTGGCATCATTCTATCGCATACAGCTTCTGTTGCTTCAGGTGTTACATCTCTTAAAGCTGGTCCTGTTCCTCCTGTTGTAACTACTAAACAACACTTTTCATTATCAACCAAATCTTTTAGTGTATTTTCTATTGTAGTTTTATCATCTTCAATACATCTATAAATTGGTTCCCAAGAAGAGATTAAATAACTATTTATTGTATCAATGATAGCTTTTCCCGATAAATCTTCATAAACTCCTGCACTTGCTCTATCACTTGCTGTCACAATTCCAATTTTTGCTATTTTATTCATAATAAATGTCCTTTTTCTTTTATATAATATACTGTTCCAAAGTTTTTAAAAAAATCTTTGGCTTTTAATGAATCAATAATTTCATCTTTCCCACCTAAATAAACTTCTATAATAGTACCTTTATCAACCAATTTCTGAAGTTTTTCTTTATTCCATTTATAATGTAAAAGTTCTTCTAGTTCCTCTTGTGTTCCTAATTTAAAATATTTCGAAATATCTTTATTTGTTGGATATACAACATTTTTTAAAAAATTCTCACAATAAGCTTTTGCATCTTTTTTAAAATACATAAGCTGAGTTCTTCTAAATTTATCATCTTCCATTTGGAAAAAAGCGGGTGAAAAGAGTTGAAGTTTATCAACCCTTAAATTTGTAATTAATGACTGTTCAAAAGCTTTTATAGCTCCATATGAAAAACCACTAATAGTAAAATCATTTTTTATTAAATACTCATCAAAAAGTTCTGATTCTTCAAAAAAACAAAAACCAGAAAAATAGTTTTTATAAATCTTCAAGAGTAATTACCTCATTTTTAAGCATAATCTCTTTTAATCTATCTATTTTTTCTATATTTTGTGATAATTCTGTTCTTAAATCATTTTTAATATTTATTAAAAGTTCATCTGTTGAATTTGACATTTTATACTTATTTACTATTTCATTTGCTGTTTTAAATGCTGATTCTAAATCCTCATGATTTATCGCATACTTCTGCTTTTTAATTACTTCTACACCAATAAATCCTGCTAAATCTCTTTTTATATTCTCACACAACTCATTGTACGAAGGATATGTTGGATGTAATTTCTGAACATTCTCATCAAAAAGTGCAACTCTTGTTTTAGATACATAAGCCTTTGAAGCTTGATAAATAGCTAAAATTTCTTTTTGTTTATTATCTAATATTTTTATCTGCTTTTTCCCAAACTCTAATTTGTTTTTTGCAACTTCAATATCATCATTTTCTAGTATTTTTTTATTCATTTTAATCATATTTAATAAAGCTTCATTTATTAAAGTTGCAAGTGCAGCAGAACTAAACCCTGCTGTTTCATTTGTCAATCTTTCAATATTTATTTCATGATTTTTACCATTTAAGTATAACTCTAAAATCTTTTTTCTATCTTCAATATTTGGTAATCCCACATGAACACGTCTGTCAAATCTTCCCGCTCTTAAAAGTGCATCATCTAAAACTTCTATTTTATTTGTTGCTGCAATTACAATAACTCCACTATCTCCATCAAAGCCATCCATTTGAGTTAATAACTCATTTAAAGTTGATTCTCTTTCATCATTTGATTTTCCACTTCGCATCTTTCCAACAGCATCAATTTCATCTATAAAAATAATTGCTGGTGCACTTTGTTTTGCTTTTGCAAAAAGTTCTCGCACTTTTTTAGCACCCATTCCAACATAAATATGTACAAAACTAGCACCACTTTGATAAAAAAATGGAACATCAGCTTCTCCTGCAACGGCACGTGCTATAAGCGTTTTTCCAACACCAGGAGGTCCAACTAAAAGTACACCTTTTGGAAGTTTAACTCCATATTGAAGATATTTTTGAGGCTCATTTAAGAAGTCAACTATCTCTTCAAGTTCTTCTTTTATCTCTTTAATTCCAGCAATATCTTTAAATGTTATATTTGAAGTCACAGCCTGAATATTTGAGTTTAAATCCTCATTTGAGATTTTTGCTCTACTTTTTATAAGTTCATTATCAAAAGCTGTTGTTTGTTTTTTATTTTTATTAAAAAATGCTCTTACTTTATTTTGATTGGCTTTTAATAATAAAGCCAGAAATAGAAGAATAAAAAGAAAAATAATTCCTATATAATAAGAACTTCCCTGAATATGGGAACTACTCTTATAAATAGTATAAATAAATAATATCAACAATACAATTGCTGAAATCGCCATTAATTTAAAATTTTTATCAATATTTTTTTTATTTGAATCTGGTAACATTTTTAGTAGCCTTTACTTCATAATCATCTATAAAAACCCAATCTCCAACTAAATCAACACTTGAATCAATCTCAATTTGATTAAAGAATTGATCTAAACCAATATATCTCCCATTTTTTTCTTGCTCGACTAAAACTTCTAATTTTTGTTTGTTGTTTTTTCTAAATTCATAATTTTTATCATCAATAATTTTTACAAGTTCATTGTATCTTTGTTTTGCAACATCCCCTTTTATTTGAAGTTTCATAGTTGCACTTGGTGTTCCATCTCTTTTTGAATAAGTAAATGCGTGAATATGCGTTAAAGGAAATTTATGTAAATTTTGTATAGCTTCTCTCCAAATTTCAGGAGTTTCTCCTGGATGCCCAACTATAAAATCAGTTCCTAAAGCATAACCATTTGAACTTAAAAACTCAAAAAGTTCTAAATCATCTAACACCTTATTTCTTCTGTTCATTATTTTTAACATCTCTTTTGAAGTATGTTGAAGAGCAATATGAAGATGTTTTGCCATAAAAGATTCATTTATAAGTTCTTTAAATTCGTCATCAATTTGAATAGGCTCAATACTTCCCATTCTTATACGTCTAACACCTTTGATTAAAGAGATTTTTTTTAGAAGCTTTGCAAGACTTGTATGTTGTTTTTTTCCGTAACTTCCAACATTTGTTCCTGTTAAAATAAACTCTCCAAAACCATTTGTTGCCAAAGTATTTATTTGTTCTAAAATATTATCTTCACTATAACTTCTTGCATCCCCTCGAACATGAGGAATAATACAATACGAACATCTAAAATCACAACCCTCTTGAATTTTAATAAATGCCCTACTTTTTCCAATAAATTCTTCAACTATAGTTTTATCAAGATGTTCCAAATCTCCTGCTTGAAAAAATCTATCTTCATTTAATAAAAGTTCATTAATATTCTCTTTTTCAGAATGACCAAAAAGTGCATCAACTTTGTTTTCATTAAAAAGTGTTTCACCTTTTGTCCAAACTCCACATCCTGTAAAAACAACTCTTGGATTTTTTGGCATCTTTTTTAAAGAATTTATATAACCACGAGCTGTACTATCAGCACTATTTGTAACTGTACATGAGTTTATGACTACGACATCAGCCAAAAATTCATCTTGTGTAACGTCAAAATCTTTTAAGTTACTCATCATAACTTGAGTATCAAATACATTTGTTCTACAACCAAAAGTTTTAAAATATACTTTTGGTCTATTTTGTGAAAAATTCATAAATATTTTTTCCTAATTATCTTCTTATTATTTCATCTTCCAAATCTTTTGGAACGATTCTTTGTTTTGACGCTGGTCCATAAGCGTTATCTGTTCTATTTATATTTATTTGTTGTGTTGGGTAAGCTATATGAATATCATCTTCTTTCATAAAAGCATCTAGTATTTCTGGACTTATAGTACTTCTTAAAACTAAAGCTGCATAAGAATTTGTTAAATACCAAGATGAAATTACAATTCCTTGTGGCTCAACAAACGTAAAAACTCTAGGTTCAACTCCTGTTGCACGTAATTGATATTTATTTCTCATTTTTGATAACTGTTTTCTCGTAATATCTGTATACCCTTTTGAGTAATGCTTTAAAATATCTCTTGCTATTTTTTGAGCTTTTTTATGATTTGAATCAAAAGTGATTGTAATATCAATTCCATCCCAAACTGTTCTTAATCCAGAGTGTGTATAGTTTGCAATTAATTCTGAAAAAATGTAGTTATTTGGAATAAAAAATATTCTTCCACTTCTTCTATTTGTTGTATAAGAAGTATATGTAATATCCTCTCTAATGGTAATTTTAAATAAAGAAATATCCAAAACATCTCCAACTGTTTCCATATTTCCTTTGTTTACTTTTATTCTATCTCCTACTTGAATAGAGCCAGATGTAACTATAACCATCCATCCAAAAATAGACATAAACCAGTCTTTTAAAGCAATTGCAATACCAGCTGAGGCAAATCCTAAGATTGTTACAAGATAAGAAACATTATCAATATATGAAAAAAGTAAAACCATTACAATCAAAAATACTAAAGTAAAATTAATTATTTTATTTGTCATATAATAGTTTTCATTTTGTGAAAAATATTTTTTTAAAGCAAGTTTTACTAAAAATGCAACAACAGATAAAATAACAATTATTATAAATATAATAAGAAGTTTTTGCCCTTGTTGTGATATTTGATTCTTTATTTCTAAAATAACTTGTTCAATTTTTCTAGTATAAACTTCTTCTGTTGTAGAAACAATATCTAAAACCATAGAAAAGTCTTTCTTTTGTTTGTCTAAAAAAGTAATCCTATCTTTATATTCAGGTTTTGGGTCTAAATTAAATAACTCCAAATAAATAACCAATTCATCCTCTAATTTTGTAGTAAGAGTATCTATTTCTTTATCCAAAGTTTTAAATGATTTTTTATTATTTTCTAATTTTTTAATATGAGATAAAGAATTTATTATCCCAAAAGGATTTGTAATATTTTCATATTTTTCTATTTCAGGAGGATTTATAAGTCCACCAATTGGTGAACCTTTGTATTCACCAATTAATTCTAATTCGTTTTCTTTTACCCTTATTTTATTATGTAATTGATAAACCTGCTCATCATTTGTATTTGATTTCTTTTTTAAACTATCCCTTAAAATTTCTAATTCTGTTGAAATTTTACTATATGATAAATAATTAGAATATCTTTTTAATAAAATATTATCTTTTAACTCTAAATCTATTGCTGAAATCTTTTCAAATAAAATATTTATTTGTGCAATATTTTGCATATCTAATTCTTTTGTTTTTTGTTCACCTATTTCTTGAATTCTTTTCTCTTCTTCTATCTTAAGAGCCTCTTCTTCTTTCTCTTTTATTATATTTTGTTCTATTTTTTTTACTTCGGCTTTATCTTTTTTATCAATTAAATCAATATTTTCTTCACCAAAAGAAAAACAAACAAACAATAATATTAATGCTATTTTTTTTATCATTTTAAAAACCTTTTAATACTTCAATAACATCTTCTTTTGAAACTTCATTCGTAATTTTACAATCACCCAACCCAACAGGAAAAATAAATTTTATTTTATTATCCAATGATTTTTTATCTAAGAAAAAATGCTCATAAAAATCTTCAACATCTTTGATTTTATAAGTGGTAGGAATATCATATTTTTTCAATAAATTTTTTACTCTTAACTCTTCATCTTTAGACATAAGACCAATTTTTACGGCCAAAGCATTTGCCATACACATACCAATTCCCACAGCTTCTCCGTGTAAATAAGTCTTATAATTTGTCTCATTTTCAATTACATGTCCAAAAGTATGACCATAATTAAGGGCAGCTCGTATTCCTAACTCTTTTTCATCTTGTGAAACTACATCTGCTTTTGTTTCAACAGATTTTGCTATTGCAATTCTAATATTTTCCTCATTATTTAAATCATTTTGCTCTAACCATTCAAAAAAATCTTTGTTAAAAGTAACTGCCATTTTAACTATTTCAGCAACTCCTGCACCAAACTCTCTTTTTGGAAGAGTCTTAAGCATAGAGGGGTCAATATAAACTGCAATTGGTTGATGAAATGCCCCAACCAAATTTTTTCCAAATTTATTATTTATTCCAGTTTTTCCACCAACACTAGCATCAACTTGGGATAAAAGAGTTGTTGGAATTTGAACAAAATCTATTCCTCTTTGATATATTGAAGCGGCAAATCCTGTCATATCACCAATAACTCCACCACCAAAAGCTACAAGAAGTGACTTTCTATCAAGTCTTTGAGTAAAACAGTGAGCTAAAATATCTTCAATTGTTTGCATATGTTTATACTCTTCACCATCAGGAATTGTACAAACACTAAGCTCTCGTGCTTTTAATTTTGTTTTTAAATAATCTAAATGAAATCCACTAATAGTTGGATTTGTAACAATCACAACCTTTCTATCAAAATAAATTTCATTTAATTTATCTATAAAAATTTCATAAGAATTGTTATAAGGCAAAGTAATTTTAATAGTCATTTTATTTATCCAAATATTTATTTAATAAGAATTTTATAATAGCTAAATGAACCTAAGAAATGATTAAAAGCCTATTAATAAGGCTTAAAAACTATAAAACGATAATCTTATAAAAATTTAGCTATAATGAATAAAAATTAAGATTAAAAGGAAACATTATTAAAACTTTTACATCAATGAACTTAGATGAAAAAATCATAAGTGCTTTAAAAGATTTGAATTATAAAGAGGCTACGGAAATACAAAAAAAAGCTATTCCAATTGCTTTAAAAAAAAGAGATATTTTAGCAGCAGCTCAAAGTGGTACAGGTAAAACCGCCGCTTTTTTACTACCCATATTAACTGAAATATTAGAAAATAAACAATCAAACATACCTATTTTAAGAGCTTTAATTCTAGTTCCAACAAGAGAATTAGCAACTCAAATAGCAAAAGCAGTAGACGATTTTGCTAAATATTTAGAAGTTGAAAGATTAGCAGTTTTTGGTGGGGTTTCAACAAAAGAGCAAGAAAAAAAGATAGCAAAAGGCTTAGATATTTTAGTAGCAACTTCAGGTAGATTAATGGAACATCTAAAAAATGGGACTGTCGATTTATCAAGCGTTACGAATGTTGTGATAGATGAAGTTGATACAATGCTTGATATGGGATTTTTAGAAGATATAGAAAAAATTCTTCCAAATGTTGGTCCTAAAAGACAAATCATGATGTTTAGTGCAACTATGAATCAAAATGTAAAAAAACTTGCAAAAGAATTTTTAAGTGACCCTGTAGTAATTGAAGTTGCTCAACAAAGATCAACTGTAAAAATTATCGACCAACAAATTGTTTTGGTTGATGAAGCAAATAAAGCAGCTGCATTATCATATATCATTGGTTCAAAAAACTATTCACAAGTTTTAGTTTTTGTAAATATGAAAATAGAAGCTGATAAATTGGTTGAACATTTAGAATTAGACGGTCTTCCTGCTGCTTGTATTCATGGAGATGTCAGACAAACAGCACGTGCAAAAGCTCTAAAAAAATTCAAAGCTGGAGATATAAGGGTTTTGGTTGCAACTGATATTGCAGCACGAGGAATTGATATCCAACTTTTACCAATAGTTGTAAATTATGCACTACCTGAAACAACTGCTGATTATACACACAGAATTGGTAGAACTGGTCGTGCTGGAAATCCTGGAATTGCATTGACTCTTTTAAGTGTTAAAGATTATAAAACAATGATTGAAATTGAAAAAGATTTGATTATCAATATTCCAAGAATTGAAATAGAAGGTTTTGAAGCAACAGAAAAAAAGCCAAGGCTATTTAAAGCAAGACCTAAACAACTAAGTGTAAAAAAAGCTGAAGCTAAAAAAGTAGCTAAAAAGACAGGTTTTACAAAAACAAATGTTACTGAAAAGAAACCTGCAAAAAGAAAAAAAACAACAAAGAGAGATGCAAATAGAAGTTTTGGAAAATAAAAACTTCTATTAGAAAAAATCTAAAATAAAGTTTAAAACTAGTTAATCTCTAATGTTTTAAGTATTATTTTTTCTTGTCCAATTCTATATAAACTAAAATCATATTTTATTGGATCAAGATTATCAAACTCTTTTAACTTAGAAGTTATCAAAAGTGCTGATTTCAAATCATATATTTGCCTATTCAAAAGTCCTAATTGTTGAGATACTTTAAAAGTGTGAGTATCAAGAGGAAGTATCAAATCTTTTTTACTAATCTTCTCCCAAAACCCTAAATCAAGATTATCATCTCTTACCATCCAGCGTAAAAACATATTCCATCTTTTATAAGGAGCGTTTCCAGTTTCTTTTATAATCCCTTGTTTATCTCTTTTCAAAGGAGTTGAAATTAAAAAGGTAAAACCTTGTGAATTATGATTTGATATATTATGAATTTTTTGTATTAAAGCATCAATTCCTTCTAAAATAGAATTTTCTTTTTTATAAGCACTTAAAAATATTGAATTTAAACTATCCTCATTTTTTAGTCGTTTAAAGGTTTTAAATACTGCTTTTACATCTTGATTATTCTGAAATCTATAATAAAAAGAGTCTAACTCTCTATCAATTATTTCATCACTTTTTTCAAGAAGTGAAAAATCTAAACTATCCAAAAATTTCACTATAAGTTTTGCATTTCCATAAGCAAATAAAGCACATAAAAGTATAATAAATTCATCATCATATCTTCTTGCAACCATTAAAGGGTCAGGTTTTTCATAGCTTAACTCACTATTATTATTTCTTTGATTTACTTCATTATCTAATAATCTTTTTATCTCTTTATCTTGTTTTGTCATTATTTTCCTAAAATCTTTGTAAAAAATTTTTTGGTTATAATACCATTTCAAAAAATAATATGGATTAAAAAATATGCAAAATATACTAATAACTGGCTGTTCTTCTGGTATTGGACTTGAAACAGCACTCATTTTAAAGAAAAATGGTGTAAAAGTCTATCCAAGTGCTAGAAAAGAAGAAGATGTATCTAAATTAAAAGAACTAGGATTTGAAGCTTTTAAAATTGATGTAAGAAATAAAAATGAAATAAAAAAAGCTTTAGAAAAAATTCTTGAAAATGATTTAAAACTAGATGCTGTTTTCAATAATGCTGGATTTGGACAACCTGGTGCCGTTGAAGATTTGAGTGTAGAAGTTTTGAAAGAACAGTTCGAAACAAATTTTTTTGGACTTCATGAAGTAACGATACAAGCTATAAAAATATTTAGATATCAAGGATATGGAAAAATCATACAACATAGCTCTGTTTTAGGAATTATCTCTTTAAAATTCAGGGGAGCATATAATGCAAGTAAGTATGCAATTGAAGGATTAAATGATACATTAAGACAAGAAGTATTAGGAAGTAATATTTTTATTAGTACAATAAATACAGGACCTGTAACTTCAAAATTTAGAGAAAATGCACTAAAAAGATTTAATGAAAATATTGAAATTGAGGGGAGCTTTTGGGAAAATACTTACCAAAAGGAGTTAAAAGCAAGGTTGGAAACAAATGAAGATAAAGCACTATTTAATCTTCCACCTTCAAGTGTTGCAAATACTATTTTAAAAATAATGAATACTAAAAAACCAAAACCAAGATATTATGTAACAACCGCTACATATATTTTAGGATTTTTAAAAAGGGTCTTATCAACATCAATAATGGACAGATTATTAAATAAAATCTAAGATTTAATAATCTCTTTTTTATTTGTTAAACCTTGTAAATAATCACTTATTTGAATTAAACAAAAGGTAATTAAAAATATCATAAAGCCAGGGAAAAAACTAACCCACCAAGCAATATCAATCACAGTTTTTCCATCACTTAAAAGGCTTCCCCAAGACATAGAAGGAGGATTTATTCCTAATCCTAAAAATGAAAGTCCAGATTCAGCAAGAATTGAGCCACCTACTCCAAAAGTAAATGAGATTAAAAAAATCGGAGCAAGAATTGGAGCAAAATATTTGAATATTATTTTATAAGTTGGGACATTTGCAACTCTTAAAATTTTTATAAAAGGCTTATTCCCAATGGAAAAACTCTCACTTCTAATCATTCTTGACATTCCCATCCAACCAGTTGTTGAAATCACAATAATTAAAATAACAGCTGAGGCTTGAATATAAGAGACTAAAGCTAAAAGTAAAAAGAAAGTTGGGAAAGTTAAAAACAAATCAATTAAAATTGTAATCGTTTTATCTATATTTCCTTTAAAATATCCAGCGGTTATCCCAATTACTAAACCTAAAATAGACGAAATAGAAGCAGCTAAAAATCCAATTATTAGTGAAGTTTGACCACCTTCAAGAATTCTAGCAAAAATATCTCTACCTAATCTATCTGTTCCAAATATATGCTCAAAAGATGGTGCCTGTAAGATTTTTGTAGGATTAAGCTCATAAGCAGAGACCGTATAAAAAAATGGTAATAAAAAAGTTGCTAAAATAACTGTTAATAAAAGATATAAAGCTATTTTAAACATTAATTTTTACTTTGTATATTTATAATATGAAAGTGCACTTTTTCCAAATTTTCTTGTTTTATCCAAAGAAAATTTACCTAAAGTTATTGGTATTTCCAAAGTTGAAACATGTTCAACAACTATTAAAAAAATATTATCTGATTCAATATTTTCAATCATAGAAAAAGATTTTCTATAAACATCTTCCATTCCATCTCTATAATCAAAAGGAGGATCAACATATAGAACAATTTCATCATTTGAATTTTTTAAAAAATCAAGAATTAAAGGAGTTTGTACAAAAGTATTCCCTTGAATAGTTTGGCATTTTTCCATATCAATAGATTTACAATTTTTTAGTAAAATTTGATATGAATTTTTATCTAGTTCTATAAAATAGGCTCTTTTTGCATCCCTACTTATAGCTTCAAGACCAATTGAGCCACTTCCTGCAAAGGATTCGATAAATATCTTATCAATTATATCAAACTGTAAAACATTAAATAAAGACTCTTTTAGCATAGCTTTTGAACTTCTTGTTACGTCTAAAGAAGGAAGTTCTAATATCTTTCCTTTATATTTACCAGCTATTATTTTAGTACTTGGTTTTTCAGTTTTCATAATTTTACCTTTATTAAGATTTTTAAACTATCTAGCATAACTTTCAGCTCTTAATTCTCGAATAACATTTACTTTAATTTCACCTGGATACTGAACTTTTTGTTCAATCTCTTTTGCAATTTCACTTGCTAACAACACTGCTTCATCATCATTTACAAGTTCAGCTTTAACAATAACTCTTACTTCTCTTCCTGCATTAATTGCATATGCGTTTAAAACACCTAATTTACTTGTAGAAATATTTTCAACTTCTTCTACTCTTTTCAAGAAACTCTCAAGTACTTCTCTTCTAGCTCCTGGTCTTGCAGCACTTAAAGCATCAGCAGCACAAACAGAAGCTGATTCCACATTTATAGGCTCTTCATGTCCATGGTGAGCATAAATTGCATTTATAACAGTATCACATTCATCATATCTTTTACAAATATCTGCACCTAAATGAACATGGGAACCTGGCATTTCGTGTGTTAAAGCTTTTCCAATGTCATGTAAAAGTCCTGCTCTTCGTGCAAGAATTGCATCTCCGCCCATTTGAGCTGCTAATAATCCCGCAAGATGAGCAACTTCAAGAGTATGAGCCAATGCATTTTGACCATAAGAAGCTCTATATCTTAACCTTCCAACAAGTTTTATAAGTTCAGGATGCATAGTTTTTATTCCTAATTCCATAACAACATCCTCTCCCTCTTTTTGGATGTTTTTATCAAATTCAGATTTTACTTTTTTATAAATTTCTTCAATACGTGCAGGTTGGATTCTTCCATCTTCTAATAATTCTTGAATAGTTTTTGTAGCAACTGCACGTCTATAAAGATTAAAAGATGAA